>JACCDS010336844.1_pt1 | contig 68451 bp, 68 predicted proteins | sample 7446441 | NCBI WGS metagenome assembly JACCDS01 (sample SAMN15323445, study PRJNA562643) | freshwater metagenome | isolation source: river surface water | place: USA:Blue River Watershed | collected 2017-08-17
AAGTCGGCATTCATGGACCATAGGGTTGGCCGCTCTGATCGGATATAGGCTTTTTCAAGCGTTCGATAGGTGGTCTGGGCCTGGTCGCAGAAGCGAAGGAAGCGATCGGCCTCTGCACGACTTGAGAATTTGTCGATTGCATCAGCTGAACGTTGCCGGTCAGCAAAGAGATCCAGGCGCTCATGCCCACTCCAGGCATGCCGCGCAAGAATCGACGCCCGATGGACGGACAGGACATCGTCAAGTCGTGTGCCCGCTTTCTCAAAAAGCGGGTCGAGAATCCATCGCATCGTAAAAACGGTCGGACCGGTATCAATGCCAACCCCGTTGACGACGAGCTGTTGGCACTTGCCACCGATTTTAGGCCCTTGCTCAATGAGTGTGACTTTAAGGCCAGCGACAGCGAGTTCAACCGCGCTGGCAAGTCCTCCCATGCCGCTGCCAATAATCACTACATGGTGATCTCGCCCCTTAGGCAAAGGATTGACCTTTCCAGGACCCTTGAATCATCTGAGGCTTGAACCGAACAAACATGGATTCGGAAAAATGCCCCCCCGAAAGCGATGCCTTGATGGCGTCGAGATGCGCCCCCGTGCGGGCATAGGCATTCATTGCATCAAGGCTTTCCCAGACGCTAAACGTGGCCTGTCGAAAAATCGGCGCCTCTCCTAGCCCCACGGCAAGAAGGCATCCTGTGGCCTTTCCCAGGGAGTCCTCTGCGGGAGGCGCGTGGCGCCAGAATCGACGTGCCTTCATTGGCCGAATCGATGCGCGCGTAAGGGCGGCAATGGGCCCGGTCGTTGGGGGCGTTACGGTGGTGTCAATTGTTTTTCCTGACCACGATCCCTTGCTGGAATAGGCCGCAAGCTTCGCAACCAGAAACTCTCGGGCATGGGTACGGTACTGGGCGACGACTTTTGAAGACTGAATGAACGCGTCTGCAGCCTCGTCCGTCTCGAAGACGCAGAAAAGGCCCTGGCGTGAGGGACTGGGCTTGAGCCCAAAGCCGCCATCGGCACCGCTACCAAGGATCTTGAAAAACCGGAGACCCGGGATGCCGATGAAAGAGAAGCGTCCGATCACGAAGCGTGCAAAACCCCACAGACGTGAATCTGCGTTGACGTCAATCAGAACAATCACGACAACCATGTCATGACTGTACTGCAAAACGACTATTTTTTGCTTCGGTCGGTGACCTCGCCAATCCCGTAGCGGCGAAGTTTGACGTAGAGGCTCTGGCGCGAAAGTCCAAGCATCTCTGATGCCGAGGCGCGATTGTCCCGCGTGAGTCGGAGGGCTGCTTCAATGCATAGTTTCTCGATCAGATCAGCGGTCTCGCTGACGATCTCTTGCAACGGCACTCGCCCGACCAGTTCCACGAGCTGATCCGCAGAGCGAGGGAGTTCATGTAAGGAAGGCCGTTCAATTCCCATCCGTTGTCCAACATCTCGGATGCTAAAGCCAAGGCACGGACTCGGAGACGACTTGACGGACACTCCAGAGATTTCAACCTGCAACTGTGTGCCGTTTGTGCCATGAAGCATGGTTGAGAAAAGGCGCACGGCACCGCGTTGCTGAATGTTGGCAACGAGAACGCTCAGGTCCACATCGGAGCGTCCAAGCCAGTCACTCAGATTACGTCCAATCACCTGATCTGGTTTGGTGAGCTGTGCCATCTCAACGAATGCGTGGTTGCAGGTCAGAATTTTGCCGTTCGTATCGGTGACGATAAATCCATCAGGAGACTGCTCTAGTACGTCGAGCATGATCGAGCGCTTCGGCGCGCTTGGATCATGCTGCTGGAGTTCTGGCGGTGTCAGGCGCACCAAAAACAAATTGCCAGACTCTTGGCGGAAGATCGATGCAGAGACCGTAATCTGAGGTGAGTCGTGGGCGCCATCAATCGTCCGAGATTCCGCATCTCCAGACGACTTCACGCTCGCGAGCAAGTCTTCAATCACCGTTCGCTCGGTATCTGCGAGCGCGTCAAGAATCGATTTGCCAACGATCTTCTTGACTGGGAGATCCAAGATCTTTGAGGCGGCTGGATTCGCTTCCAGTACACGATAGCTATTGGGTTCGACTATCAGGACGGCTTCAGAGGCCAGTTCGAACAGGAGCCGATAGCGGGTCTCCATGTGTCGCATGCGCAGATAGTCGCGCTCCATGGCCTGGTGCGCTTCGACGAGACGCTGTTGTAGTGATGCAAGGTTTCGAAGGTCGCGACCGAAGGCGATCGTATCGCCTTTGTCACCGACGCGAGCTGCTGCGAATAGAACGGGAACATCCGCGCCTTGCGCGGAGGGGAAGTTGAGGTGGCGCCAGCGAGCGAGCGACTTCTCTTTGGCCTCGCTTGTCAGTTCTTCTACTTTGATGCGGCTTTCACTCGTAACGGTCTCAGTCCATTGCTTTCCGATCCACTGGGACAAGTCGCCAAGGGGCAGTTGCTCGTTACTGAGCTGCACTTCACGGATGATGCCTTTGTGATCGACAAGGAGTGATAGGTCAGCCGCCGCAGCGATCACGCTGACCGCGGCGCGTGGGTCCATGGCAGAGAGGAGTTTCTCGGTCTGGGCCTGGGTGCTCATGGAAGCCCTGCCTTGGGATTAACTTGCATGACGTGATGCCTTCGATTGAACAAATTGCTGATGGGTGGCCACGATGCGCTCGGCCTCTAGGATTGCGCGCTCAGCATCGGGGGCGGTGGTATCGGCACCAATTTCGGCTGCAATCTCAGGGTGATGAACGAGCAGGGGGCCGCCCGCCATGATGACGAGCTGACCATTTTTGGAGCTGCGACGGAGTTCGGTAACGAATTCCGCGAGTCCTTCCAGCTGGGCGTCAGATCCGACAGAAATACCCGCGATATCAAAGTGTTCCTCAGCTACAGCTTCGAGCAGTCGGTCGCGGGATGCCGCAGGCTCTCCCCATACCGACCATCCGGCCCGACGAAAGAACTCGGCCACCATGAGGATGCCCAAGGTATGTTGTGAGCCTGGAACGGGCATGAGCATGATCTTGCGTCGATGCGCGCCCCATTGATCTTGATCGTGGCGAAACGCCGGGCTTAGGTCATACATCACCTGTTGCATCCGCCAGAGGGCAACGGTAATTTCCGTGAAGTCACATTGATCGGCCACCCACATGGCGTCAAGCCTGCGCGCTGCCGGAGCAAAAAGGTGCAAGTAGATTGACTGTAATGGCACGCCCCGGTTGCGAATCGACTCGACAAAGTTTTGGCAGATCGCCGACTCACTGCGCAGCGCGATTTCGGTGAACTGATCGACTTCGGCGGGGTGAACACTGATGGCGTGAAAACTCCCGTCTCCGCCTTCTTCCTGATGTGCGGCCATTAGCCGCGGGATGATCTCCGCTTCGATGGTCTTAACGAGCCAGTCCATTTGATCCTCCGGATGATGGCTGGCGGGACTTTCGGGGAAAGCACGGTTTGGTGCGTCCCCATTTTTCTTGGGACTCAGGGGACTGGGATCCAGGCAGGGGTGTTCCACCTGCCGTGGTTTTCTGGGTTTTTCGGGGGGTTGGCTCATCGATAGAAAATAGGACAGTTCTTCCGACTGGATCGATGTTCCAAGGGGTTTCTAATGTAAGTGAGTACTTATATATCATTTGCCGAAGTTTCCCTGTTCAAACCGAAGACCACGGCAGCCAAACGAATTAGATTTCGTTTTTAAGGGGTTGCCTTGGACTTGTCAAAGACACGCTATTCAGTATCCCCTCCCCCTCAATTTTGTCAAGGACAATTGATGTCAAATTAAGTTGACACTTATGCTTCCGAGATCTAGAGTCAGTTCTAGGGGAACAGGATTTTTGGAGGCACTTTTCTTGACCGAACCAAGGCCGCTGTACACACCGGAAGAACGTCGTCGTCGGGACGAAACGCCTTGGACATTTGTCCAGGGAATCCTTGCGCCGATTCAGTTCCTGGTTTTCATCGCCAGCACGATCTTGGTGATCCGGTACTTACTGAGTGGGGAAGGGGAGACCGTGGCGACGGCCTCCGTTGTGGTCAAGACCATGCTGCTTTATCTCATCATGGTGACCGGCTGCATCTGGGAAAAGGTTGTCTTTGGCAAATATCTGTTTGCGAAAGCCTTCTTCTGGGAAGACGTCTTCAGCATGCTGGTTCTCGCGCTCCACACGGCTTATCTCATTGGGCTCATCGGCGGTCATGCGTCGGTACGAACGCTGATGTGGACGGCACTTGCCGCCTACCTGGCCTATGTGATTAACGCCACACAGTTTCTGCTCAAACTACGTGCCGCACGACTTCAGCAAGAGCGCGCTGAGCTAGCCCAGGGAGTGGCGGCATGAACAAACCCATCCCCCTTCACACTATCCCGATTGCATCGGCAGACGTCGGAACTTGCGCAGAGTCCTCCGTGATTCGTGAGCGCGGTCAGCGGGAGGTCTTCTGTGGTCTTACCGGAATCATCTGGTTACATCGAAAAATTCAGGACGCGTTTTTCCTTGTCGTGGGGTCGCGCACCTGCGCGCATCTGATTCAATCCGCGGCAGGCGTGATGATCTTTGCTGAACCGCGATTCGCGACCGCGATCATTGATGATCGGGACCTCGCTGGACTGGCCGATGCCAATGAAGAACTCGATCGAGTCGTGAATCGTCTTCTTGAGCGTCGCCCCGATATCAAGATGCTTTTTTTAGTTGGCTCATGCCCGTCCGAGGTGATTAAGCTTGATCTCTCTCGTGCGGCAGAGCGTTTAACGCGACAGTTTGCGCCCCGCGTCGCCGTATTGAATTACTCCGGCAGCGGCATCGAAACGACTTTTACACAAGGGGAAGACGCTTGTCTCACGGCCCTTGTTCCCAGCCTTCCGTCGCTGCCTGCTGCCGCGCCCGCAGAGCTACTGATTGTCGGAACGCTAGCGGATATTGTCGAAGACCAGTTCCTGAGGTTATTTAAGGCGATGGGGATTGATCGTGTCGCTGCATTCCCGCCGCGACGATCCACAACGCTTCCGGCGGTCGGGCCGAACACCCGCTTTTTGCTTGCACAGCCGTTCCTTGGAGAGACCGCGCGTGCACTCGAGTCGCGCGGTGCAACGCGTATTGCTGCCCCATTTCCGCTGGGGATCGAAGGGACAACGCGATGGCTGAAGGCTGCTGCAGACGCCTGGGGCATTGACCCCGATGATTTTGAAAAAACGATCGCATCTGCGCGGGATCGGGGTCAGCAGGCCGTCGAACGTCAGAAGTCACACCTTGTCGGTAAGACGATCTTCTTCTTCCCGGATTCTCAGCTCGAGGTTCCCCTTGCACGCTTCCTGTCTCGGGAGTGCGGCATGCACTTAGCCGAGGTGGGATCGCCCTATCTTCATAAGCAGCATCTGTCTGAAGAATTGGCCCTTCTTCCTGAGGGAACGCAGCTTTCAGAAGGCCAAGACCTTGAGCGGCAACTCGATCGTTGTCGTCATGCACAGCCTGACATGGTGGTCTGTGGGCTGGGATTGGCCAATCCTCTGGAAGCGGAGGGCATCGCCACAAAATGGTCGATCGAACTCGTCTTTAGTCCCATTCAAGGATTTGATCAGGCCGCTGATCTTGTCGAGCTATTCACGCGTCCGCTTCGGCGACGCACGCTCCTGCAGACGCAGTCGTCACATCCCGAGGCCAACGTATGAAACTGACCCTCTGGACTTACGAAGGTCCGCCGCATGTTGGGGCGATGCGTGTGGCGACAGCGATGCGAGATGTGCATTACGTATTGCATGCCCCTCAGGGCGATACCTATGCTGATCTCTTATTCACAATGATCGAGCGGCTACCGAAGCGGCCGCCGGTGACGTACACCACCTTTCAGGCGCGCGATCTTGGAAAAGATACTGCAGAGCTCTTTAAGACCGCTGTGCAATCTGCCTATGAGCGTTTTCAGCCAAAAGCAATGATGGTTGGGGCCTCGTGTACCGCGGAGCTCATTCAAGATGATCCCGCGGGTCTGGCGCTTGCGTTGAACCTCCCGATTCCAGTGGTTCCTCTGGAACTGCCGTCCTATCAGCGTAAGGAAAACTGGGGTGCCTCTGAGACGTTCTATCAGATGGTGCGGGCGATGTGTCATGGCAGAACGCCAAATCGAAGAGCTTCTGTGCGCCCCCGCTGCAATATTCTTGGGCCAACCGCCTTAGGGTTTCGGCATCGTGACGACGTCACTGAGATCACGCGTCTTCTTGATGACCTTGGGATTGATGTCGCCGTCGTCGCACCGCTCGAGGCACGTCCCCAGGATCTCGCCGCGCTGATTGACGCCGATTTCAACGTGTTGCTCTATCCAGAAACGGGGCAGCAGGCGGCCAACTGGCTTGAGCGCCAGTTTGGATTGAAGTGCACTAAGACGATCCCGATTGGCGTCAAGGCCACTGAAGAGTTTATCCGTGAGGTATCCGTGTTGGCGGGCATCGACCCCGTGGTTCCCGAGTCCATGCGGTCTCGTGCACGCTGGTATGCGAAGTCTGTGGATTCCACGTATCTCACTGGCAAGCGCGTCTTTATCTTCGGGGATGCGACTCATGCAGTGGCCGCTGCGCGTGTGGCCAGTGAGGAGATGGGATTCACCGTGGTGGGTCTTGGCACCTACAGCCGTGAGTTTGCCCGAGAGATTCGTGATGCCGCCAAGCGTTATGGCGTTGAACCACTGATCACGGATGACTACCTCGAGGTCGAGGCACAAGTCGCCGCGCTGCAACCAGAGCTCGTCTTGGGGACTCAAATGGAGCGTCACATCGCAAAGCGCCTATCAGTTCCTTGTGCCGTGATTTCGGCACCGGTGCACGTTCAGGATTTTCCTGCTCGATATGCCCCGCAGATGGGGTTCGAGGGCGCCAATGTCATGTTTGACACCTGGATACACCCGCTGATGATGGGGCTCGAGGAGCATCTCGTCCACATGTTTCGCGATGACTTCGAGTTTCATGATGGCGCTGCTGCATCCCATCTTGGTCATGGTGCGTCACGCCCGGTGTCCGCGACAGACGAGTCGACGGAAACAATGAGCGTTTCTTCCGCAGCAACGGTAGAGACCACTGCGGAGGCCATCGTATTGTCGACTTGGGCGCCTGATGCCCAAAAAGAGCTCAACAAGATTCCATTTTTTGTTCGTGGCAAAGCCCGTCGCAATACCGAGCGTTACGCCTCTGAACGGGGTGTGCAACTAATTACTGTGGAAACACTTTATGACGCCAAAGCCCATTTCAGTCGCTAAAGGGCAGGGGGCTCGCAGTACGCCAATACGAGTCGTGATCGTCACGATGGATACGCATCTGGCGACGGCCACCGCGCGCGCGCGCACCAGTCTGCTCCGGATGATGCCGGGCTTGACCTTATCGATGCATGCTGCATCTGAGTGGACGACAAATGAAAAGAGTCTCGAAGCCTGCCGCCGCGATATTGCACAAGGCGACATTATCGTGGTCACCATGTTGTTCATGGAGGATCATTTCCTGCCGATTCTGGATGCCATCGAGGCTCGACGTGACCACTGTGATGCCATGGTCTGTGCCATGTCGGCCGCCGAAGTTGTCCGCCTGACACGGCTTGGAAAATTTGACATGAATCGCCCTGCATCCGGGCTCACCGCACTCTTAAAGAGACTGCGCGGCAATAAAGATAAAACCTCCACGGGAGGTGCTGCGCAGATGAAGATGCTTCGGCGCGTACCGAAGCTGTTGCGATTTATTCCGGGTACTGCACAGGATGTACGCTCGTATTTCCTGACCCTTCAGTATTGGCTGGGGGGCTCCGAGGAAAACATGCTCAACATGGTCCGATTCTTGGTAAATAAATATGCCTCGGGACCACGCGAGGCACTGCGTCACCAAGACGATCCCCCTCTGCCAATTGAATATCCAGAGCTTGGGGTCTATCACCCACGCATGAAGTCGCGGATGTCTGATCTGCTCTCCGCTTTACCGGCGGTGGTACCTGACAGCTCTGCGAAAGGTCGTGTGGGCGTGCTGCTACTGCGCTCTTATCTGCTGTCGGGTAATTCCGGTCATTACGACGGCGTGATCACCGCACTCGAAGCCCAAGGCCTGCAGGTGGTCCCTGCCTTTGCGGCGGGCCTCGATGCACGTCCTGCGGTGGAGAAGTTCTTCATGAAAGACGGTCAGACGTCTGTTGATGCAGTGGTCTCGCTGTCGGGATTCTCGCTTGTGGGTGGGCCGGCGTATAACGATGCTCGCGCGGCTGAGGAGACCTTGTCAGCGCTAGACGTGCCGTATATCTCTGCACACCCTGTCGAGTTTCAGTCGCTGGATCAGTGGGGCGAGTCGGAACGGGGCCTGTTACCAGTGGAGAGCACCATTATGGTGGCGATCCCCGAGCTAGATGGCGCGACAACGCCGATGGTCTTTGGCGGGCGGGCGGGGACTCCCGGAACGGTCTGCTCGGGTTGCCATAAGCATTGTGCGTTTACAGAGACACACAACGCACAGGACATGCATTCATGTTCGGAACGCGCGCATCGGCTCGCGCAGCGGGTTGCTAAGCTCGTCGCCCTGCGTCGCTCAGAGCGGGCGACTCGCAAGATTGCGTTGGTAATTTTTAACTTCCCTCCGAACGCAGGTAACACCGGTACGGCCGCGTATCTGTCCGTCTTCGAGTCGCTGTTTAACGTGCTCCATGCGATGAAGGCACGCGGCTATACGGTCGATCTGCCGGCGTCTGTGGATGACCTCCGTGACAGTGTGATTCTGGGAAACAAGGATCAGTATGGGACGGATGCCAATGTGCATACGTTAATTACCGCCGATGATCATGTTCGTCGCGAGCCCTGGCTCAGCGAGATTGAGGCGCAGTGGGGTCCAGCGCCGGGTCGACATCTCTCAAATGGTCAGTCCATTTTTGTTCTCGGCCGTCAGTTTGGAAATGTGCTTGTCAATATTCAGCCGGGCATGGGTTACGAAGGTGATCCAATGCGGCTGCTCTTTGAGCGTGGCTTCGCCCCAACGCACGCATTCTGTGCGAACTATCGTTATCTGCGCGAAGACTTTGGTGCGAATGCCGTGTTGCATTTTGGTACTCATGGCGCACTTGAGTTTATGCCGGGCAAGCAGGCGGGGATGTCGGGCTCATGTTGGCCGGATCGTCTCATTGCCGATCTTCCGAACTTCTATCTGTACGCCTCGAATAACCCGTCTGAAGGCTCTATTGCGAAACGCCGGGCCGGTGCGACGTTGGTGAGTTATCTCACTCCGCCGGTATCGCAGGCGGGGCTTTATCGCGGGCTGATGGATTTGAAGTCATCCATCGATCGTTGGCGAACCCTTGCCCCGGATGCGACTGACCGGACGGAGACGGCTGCCATCGTACAGTCTCAGGCCGCAGAACTGGAACTTGCGGTGGCAGAGCCCGCCTGGTCGGCGCTTCAGGATAGTCATGGCGTGAGTGAGGCGGACGATCAGATCAAACGCCTCTACGAAGCGGTTCTGGAACTGGAGTACACCCTTATTCCTCACGGGCTTCATGTGGTTGGTCGGCCGCTATCGCCAGATGAGCACATGGACATGCTCGTCTCCATGGCTGATGCGGCAGCGGGCGTCACGATTACTCGAGATATCGCAGCGCTGATCATCAAGGGCGAGAAAGCAGACCTGATTGTTGGGCAGATCGAGCGCGATCTGCTGCAGGCGAACGCGCAAGTGACTACGGGTGATGCATCACGTCCTGATCGTGAGGCATTGACACAGATGGTCGCAGCGCTCATGACCGCCAGTCGTAGCCTTGGTGAAGACAGTGAAGTCGAAGGCCTCATGCAGGCCTTGGATGGCCGGTTTATCAAGCCCGCACCCGGTGGCGATGTGTTGCGTACGCCCGAGGTACTTCCCACAGGCCGCAACCTGCATGGGTTTGATCCCTTCAAGATTCCGAGTGCCTTTGCAGTCAAAGACGGGGCGCAGCAGGCGCAGCGACTCATGGATCGTTATGTGGCGGACGGCAATCCATTGCCCGAGTCCATTGCGATGGTCTTATGGGGGACCGATAACCTCAAGACCGAAGGGAGTCCGATTGCTCAGGCGCTCTTCTTGATGGGCGCGCGACCACGCTTTGATAGCTACGGCCGAATCGCCGGTGCGACACTTATTCCGCTTAAAGAGCTTGGTCGTCCGAGGATTGATGTCGTGATTACCCTTTCAGGAATTTTTCGCGATCTCATGCCCCTGCAGATTAAGTTGCTCGCCGAGGCAGCCTTTTTTGCCGCCGAGGCAGACGAGCCGCTAGATCAAAACTACATTCGCAAACACGCGCTGGCCTATCAGGCGGCCCATGGCTGCTCGCTCGAGGAAGCATCGTTACGCGTATACGGCAACGCGGAAGGCGCTTATGGGTCAAATGTGAATAACCTAGTGGAGAACAGCCGCTGGGACGAGGAAGACGAGCTTGCCGAGGTCTATTCTCGTCGTAAAGGATTTGCCTACGGGCGATCTGGAAGGCCAGTTCAGCAGCCAGCACTCTTGCAGAGTGTCTTAAAAGATGTCGCGCTGACCTATCAGAACCTTGATTCTGTTGAGCTTGGCGTGACCACTGTCGATAACTACTTTGACACCCTTGGGGGTATTACGGGGGCGGTCAAGCGGGCCAAAGGTGGCGCAGCGCCGCCGGTCTACATCGGCGATCAGACAAAAGGTAGTGGCACCGTTCGAACGCTTTCGGAGCAGGTTGCCTTGGAGACAAGGACACGCATGCTCAATCCAAAGTGGTACGAAGGCATGCTCAAGCATGGCTACGAGGGGGTGCGTCAGATTGAGGTGCATATCACCAACACATTGGGCTGGTCGGCAACAACAGGCCAGGTCCAGCCGTGGGTCTATCAGCAGCTCACGCAGACCTTCATGCTCGACCCAGAAATGCGCGATCGACTGGCGAAGTTAAATCCGTCAGCGTCTGCAAAAGTCGCAAATCGTCTGCTCGAGGCATCCGAGCGGCAGTTTTGGAAACCTGATGCACAGACACTTGCCGCACTTCGACGGGCCGGTGAAGAACTAGAAGATCGCCTTGAAGGCGTCTATGAGGGAGTATCACCATGAACGTAGCAACCGTGCCGTTTTCCGAAATTAAACGAACTGGGGGGCGCCCGGATGGCGAGGGCAGTGTCCAGGTTCAGCTCGATCCCAATATGAAAATCGGCAATGCCAAAGTCTTTGCGATCTACGGCAAAGGCGGGATTGGAAAGAGTACGACGTCCTCCAACCTGTCGGTCGCCTTTTCAAAACTGGGTAAGCGTGTTTTGCAGATCGGCTGTGATCCGAAGCATGACTCGACGTTTACGCTGACCAAAAAGCTCATGCCCACCGTCATTGATGTCTTGGAGTCCGTCGACTTTCACTCGGAAGAGCTTCGCATCGAAGATTTTGTTTTTGAAGGCTATAACGGTGTGATGTGCGTAGAGGCTGGTGGCCCGCCTGCGGGAACTGGCTGCGGGGGGTATGTTGTCGGGCAGACCGTCAAGCTTCTTAAGGAACATCATCTTCTCGAAGATACAGATGTGGTGATCTTTGATGTTCTGGGGGACGTTGTCTGCGGCGGATTCGCCGCGCCTTTGCAGCATGCCGATCGCGCCCTCATCGTGACGGCTAATGATTTTGATTCGATCTTTGCGATGAATCGAATTGTTCAGGCCATTGGGGCTAAGTCGAAGAACTATAACGTCCGTCTCGGTGGGGTCATTGCGAATCGCAGCGCGGCGACCGATCAGATTGATAAGTTCAACGATCAGATCGGGCTGAAGACCATGGCCCATTTCCCAGATCTTGATGTGATTCGGAGAAGTCGTCTGAAGAAATCAACACTTTTTGAGATGGAAGAGTCTCCAGAGCTGAAGGCCGTTCAGGACGAGTACCTTCGTCTGGCTGAAAAACTCTGGATGGGAGTGGACCCCTTAAATGCAGAGCCGATGAAAGATCGGGATATTTTTGACCTCTTGGGATTTGACTGATTCAGACGATGAGTTCTTCGAGTTATCTTAAACAACGCGACCGGATCGAACACTACTTCGATCGCACAGCGGCAGACACTTGGGCGCGGCTGACATCGACCGCACCGGTGAGTGGCGTTCGTGCGACGGTTCGCGCAGGTCGGGATCGGATGCGCGCCACTTTATTGTCCTGGCTGCCGGAGGACATGACCGGAATGCGGCTGCTCGATGCCGGATGTGGCACGGGTGCCCTTGCGGTCGAGGCTGCAAAGCGCGGCGCGGATGTCGTCGCGATTGACTTGTCGCCTACGCTGGTGAATCTTGCTCGCGAGAGAACCCCGTCAGATCTTGGGTCTGGCCGGATCACCTTTCTGGCTGGGGATATGTTTGACCCCTCTCTTGGTGAGTTTGATCTGGTGGTGGGGATGGACTCGCTTATTCACTATCAGCCTGCGGACGTGGTTCGTATCTTGGGTGGATTTGCGGCGCGAACCCGTCAGGCGGTGCTCTTTACTTTTCCGCCGAAAAATGTCGCGCTTGCGGCAATGATCACGGTCGGTAAGTTGTTTCCTCGGAAAGACCGTGCGCCCTTTATCGCGCCGGTCAGCTATGGTCGACTGAAGTCGTTGATTGACGCTGCACCGGAACTCCGTCAATTCCAGGTCGCGCAGACACAGAAAGTCTCCAGTGGCTTTTACACGTCGCAGGCACTTGCGTTGGTGAGACGATCATGACGCAGACTCGGACGCGACAGGGCTGGCGAAAGTGGACCCGAGTAAGTGCTCGGCTGATGCCATTCGCAGATGTCGCAACGCCGTCATTGCCGCTGCGTCGACTGTTTCAGCTATCGCTTTTTCAGGTATCGGTTGGTATGGCGACCGCGTTACTCATCGGCACCCTAAACCGCGTGATGATTGTGGAGCTTGGTGTCGGTGCCTGGCTAGTGGCGGTGATGGTCGCACTGCCCTTGCTCTTTGCACCGTTTCGGGCGCTGGTCGGATTTAAATCGGACACCCATCGATCGGTGCTGGGCTGGCGCCGCGTCCCATACATCTGGCTGGGAACGCTCATGCAGTTCAGTGGGCTATCCATCATGCCGTTCGCGTTGATTCTGCTCTCCGGAGATAGCAACTGGCCTGCCTGGGTTGCCCATGGCGCAACGGCACTCGCATTCTTACTGGTGGGCGCTGGTGTGCAGACCGCGCAGACTGCTGGACTTGCGCTGGCGACGGACCTTGCACCGCAAGAGTCCCGCCCGCGGGTGGTCGCGATGATGTATGCCATGTTGCTAGTGGGCATGGTGGTCAGCGGCCTGGTGTTTGGTGTCCTGCTCGCAGAATTTAGCCAGCTGACGCTGATCAAGGTGATTCAGGGCGCGGCGGGGGTGAGTGCCATTCTGAATCTCGTCGCGCTGTGGAAACAGGAGGTGAGGAATCCCGATCGCACTGCGGCAACCGTGGTTCGTCCAGACTTTCGTGAGACATGGCATGCCTTCTCGCAACAACCAAAGACCATGCGGTTTCTAGTCGCACTTGGGCTTGGCACTGCAGCGTTCAGTATGCAAGACATTATCTTGGAACCCTATGGTGGTGAAGTGCTGGGCTTATCGGTGTCGGCCACCACGCTGCTGACAGCATTGATGGCGATGGGATCGTTGGTGGCGTTTGCGCTTGCGGCACGGCTGTTAGGCCGTGGTGGCAACGCCTATCGGCTGTCTGCGGTGGGTGTACTCATCGGACTCGTTGCCTTTTCATGCGTTGTTTTTTCAGCGCCTCTTGACTCCACAAGCCTGTTTCGTTTTGGCGTTGTCCTGATTGGGTTCGGCGGTGGGTTGTTCTCGGTGGGTACCTTAACTGCAGCAATGAACCTCGATCATGAAACGGTTCAGCGTCCTGTGCCAGGGCTTGCCCATTTTGGGATGAGCGGATTGATTCTTGGCGCCTGGGGCGCTGTCTATGCCACCGCTACAGGCGTATCGATTGCCATGGGGGGGGTGATCCGAGATCTCGTCTCCGCAGCGGCCATCAATGGTGACGTTGGATCAGCATTAGTTAGCCCGGTCACGGGGTACAGCTTTGTCTACCACCTTGAGATTTATTTGTTGTTAGCAACGCTGGTTGCGATTGGCCCTTTGGTGCGTGAGATTCCACGCACAGCCAAAGAGCCGAGAACACCAGTTTCGAAGTTTGGTCTGGCTGAATTCCCCGGCTGACCAATCATTAAAGGAGAAAGACCATGGGAACAGGTGCAATAACGGGGTATATCGATGTCGCACAGATCGTGCTGTACATCTTCTGGATTTTCTTTTTTGGACTGGTGTATTACCTTCACCAAGAGAGCAAGCGAGAAGGGTATCCCCTCGTTGGTGATCGCAAAGGTTACAAGGGTATTCAGGGGTTTCCGGCGATTCCCAAGCAGAAGACCTACAAGCTAGCCGATGGCTCTGAGATGGTTGCGCCGCATGACCGTGATGACAGCGCGCCTCCTTTGGCGGCCCGCTCGATTGCAAACTTTCCTGGGGCACCCATCGAGCCGACGGGCAATCCGATGTTAGATGGCATTGGCCCTGGCGCATGGACAGCACGCCGTGACATCCCTGATCACGATAGCCATGGCCATCTCAAGATCGTCCCGATGCGTGCAGCACCCGGCTTCTCTGTATCACTCAATGATGTGGACCCTCGAGGGCTCCCCGTTGTGGGTGGTGATGACGCGGTCGGCGGCAAGGTTGTCGATCTCTGGGTAGACCAATCTGAACAGCTCTTCCGCTACCTTGAGGTAGAGGTGACCGGCGGCAAGCGTGTGTTACTGCCAATTCCGTTTGCGCGCATTGGGAAGCAACGGGTAAAGGTACACGCCATTCTTGGCGCTCAGTTTGCAGACGTTCCGGCGACCCGGAGTCCTGATCAGGTCACCTTGTTGGAAGAAGAGAAGATTGCTGGGTATTACGGTGGCGGGCTGCTCTACGCAACGCCGCTGCGTCAGGAGCCGTTGGTATGAGGCCCGAAGTAAGTCATTCGCACGGACACGAGCACGAGCACGAGGTCGAACCGCAATTCGGTCTACCGGAGATCCTTCCGCAGACCGAGCGCATTCTCTGGCAGGGCAGCCCTGACTGGAAGGCGATGGCACGACACGTCTTTCATGTCCGAAAGCTAATGGTTTACTTCGCATGCATTATTGGGATTCGTGTCTTCGTGATTCTGACGGATGGCGGAAGCCTCCATACCGCCTCCATCTCGGCGCTCTGGCTTGCGCTGCTGTCGGCGACGTCTCTCCTCATCCTGACGGGGCTGGCTTACATCTCAGCAAAGACAACGGTCTATACCATTACGACCCAGCGACTGGTGATGCGAGTCGGAATGGTCTTAACGTTGACGTTTAATCTGCCGTTTAAGCGAATCGCCTCTGCAGACTTTCGTAAACTTTCTGGGACAACGGGAGATATTCCCGTCACGCTCATGGAGAACGACAAGATTGCCTATGTTCAGCTTTGGCCGCATGTACGCCCCTGGCGGTATGCGAACCCTGAACCCATGATGCGCTGTCTTCCGAATGCAGAGCAGGTCGCTGCGCAGCTTGCAAACGCCTGGTCCGCGTATGTCGGACAGCCTTCTAGTGTGCGAGCGGTGATTGTTGAAGAAGGGTTAGAGGATGCACGTCCACGTCGGACGACAGCACGCGACGACCGTTCAGCGCCTTCAGGAGCGCATCCCGCATGACCGATCAAGTGATTCCGGCATCTTCGGCAGAGACGAATTCGCTTCGACTGCCGGTCGTCATCGCGGCGAGTCTTATCTTGCTTGTTGCAATGATTGCCTGGCTCAGAATGACTGGTCTTGAGATTCGTGAACCAGATGCACCGGCGGTTCAGACGCGTCTATTGACCTTCCGTGATCAGCCTGATGGCAGCGTGGCAGTGATTGATGCACAGACCGGGGTCGTCGTTGATGCGATCACCGGAGAAGCCGGCTTTGCTCGGGGGACCTTACGTGGATTTGCCCGAGATCGTCGTGCTCGGGGCATCGGCCCTGAAGCGCCGCTACACCTGATGGGCCGTGCCGATGGTCGGCTCACATTATTAGATCCGCAGACGGGCCGCGTCGTCGACCTTGAGTCGTTTGGCCCAGTGAATGCCGCCGTTTTTGGACGATTTTTAACCGGGGCAACGCCCCAAAAGGGACGCTCGTGAAGTCAAAGACACCCTGTACCGTGGAGATTGCACATACCTCCTACGATTTTTTTGCACATGTTGAGTTAAAGGACAACACGGTGGCGCCTGGGGATCAGGTCCTTGTCCACAACGCACCTGTATCGATTGGCTACGGGCAGCACATTAAGGTGCATCGCGAGGCGACGATTTCTCGTGCGGGTTGGCTCGCGCGGTTCTGGACGAAGTTCATTGCGCGCTTTGAGCTGACCACGCTCTATGAGGTCAGTTTTTCGACAACACGTTTTACCAAGTCGCGGCGCTATCCGCGACCAACGGCCAGGATTAGCGAACAACCACAAGCGATCACAGGGGAGAGACGATGAACACGATTGCTCAGGAACTGCCACGGCAGGTGATTGACACAAACGAGGCAACGGAGCGGGCCCTTGAGAGCACCATTCTGAACCCCCGTTTTTATACGACCGATTTTGATGCGATTGATCGAATCAGTGTGGATCATGTTCGTCCGCAATGGGACGCCCTGATGGCGGAGTTTGCCTCTGATAAAAATAGAGAGCACTTTCAGCGGCCTGCAGAAACCATCAACCAAGACTATTCCCATCTTCCTGATGGGCTCTATCAAGAATTTGTTGATTTTCTGATTAGCTCAGTGACATCTGAGTTTTCAGGGTGCGTTCTTTATGCCGAGATCAAGCGCCGGATTAAGAATGAGGACATGCGTGATCTCTTTGGCTATATGGCCCGCGACGAGAGTCGTCATGCCGGATTTATTAACCAGTGGCTGAAAGACTTTGGCATTGGCGTCGACCTGGGCTTTCTGGCGAAGTCAAAGAAATACACGTATTTCCGCCCTAAGTTCATTTATTACGCCACTTATCTCTCTGAAAAGATTGGCTATGCGCGGTACATCACAATCTATCGACAGATTGAAAAGTATCCCGAGCTAAAGTTCCACCCAATCTTCGGCTGGTTTCAAGAATGGTGTAACGATGAGTTTCGGCACGGCGAAGCATTTGCCATGTTGATGCGAGCCGATCCTAAGTTGTTACAGGGGATTAACCTTTGGTGGATCCGTTTCTTTCAGTTGGCGGTCTACGCCACGATGTATGTCCGTGACCATGCCCGTCCCGAGTTTCATCGGGCCTTGGGCGTCAGTCCCAGTGACTACGATTTCCAAGTGTTCCGGACGACTACAGAAATCTCCAAGCAGGTGTTCCCGGTGACACTTAATCTGGATGATCCACGCCTTCGTGCGGGCTTTGAGCGACTCCGTGAGATCTCCGATCATATGGATGCCGCACGCACCCAGGGTGGGCTAATGGGGGCATTAAAGCGTGGCTGGTATGGCGCTTCTGCAGCGGCTGTGTTTGTGCGACTTCTGCTGCTTCCGGTGAACCGTCAACCGCTGCCAGCGGACGTGAGGCTTGCGCCAACGTGGTGATGGCGGCGCTTTATACGGTGCTGATCTGGTGGTTTAGCACCGGGGTCATTCTTTATCTGAATGGTCTGCCTCGTCACACCTTTCGCTGGACCATGCTCGCTGCGACCGGAGTCTTAGTTGCTGCTCTTGCGGGCTTGCATGTTTCCAGTCAGGTCACCGAGGTCTGGGCCGCGTATTGTGCATTCACCTGTGCGGTACTCGTCTGGGCCTGGCAGGAGATCGGATTTTTGTTGGGATTCGTCACCGGATCTCGTAAAACCGAATGTCCCAAGGGCGCGCGTGGCTGGAGAAAGTTCGGGTTTGCGGCCGAGACGGTCTCTTATCATGAGATTGCCCTTGTCGTGCTTGGGGCGGCAGTCTGGTTGGTCTCGCAAGGCGCACCGAATCAAGTGGGACTCTGGACATATCTGGTGCTCTGGGCCATGCGTCAGAGCGCGAAGCTCAATGTCTATTTCGGTGTTCGGAACCTCAATGAGAGTTTCCTGCCCACGCACCTGAAGTACCTTCAGACCTATTTCACACGAAAGGCGATGAACGCCTTTTTGCCTGTGTCTGTCCTCTTGTCATCGCTGATTGTTGTGCCGATCTGGCAGGCGGTTGGTGCGGCAGGGACTGGTGGATTTGAGGTGGTCGCACTGACGATCACGGCAAGCCTATTGAGCCTTGCGATTCTCGAGCACTTCTTTCTGGTGGTGCCACTTCCGTTTGAACTGCTCTGGAAGTGGGGGCTACGCTCACGCGTCGCCGGCCAGTCTCCGCGTTAGATCGCCCCTTCAGGGCGAGGCACTGACGTCACGAGGGCTTCTCCTTCAAGCACCTTTTTACCCGCGACCGAACAGACGGTTTCCAGTCGAACACGATTTTTCTCTTTGATCACCTCCAGTACAGTGACGGTAGCGGTGATCGTCTCACCCGGGTGCACAGGGGCAAGAAACTTCATGGTCTGGCTTAAGAAGATGGTGCCTGGGCCGGGAAGTCGATTCGCTAGCACGGATGAAATCAGGCTACCCGTGAGCATCCCGTGCACGATACGAGTACCAAATCGAGTGGTCTTGGCATAGTCTTCGTCCAGGTGGATCGCGTTGGTATCCATCGATACCGCCGAGAAGAGAATGATGTCCGTTTCGGTAATCGTTTTCGATTGTTGGGCAGTCTGCCCAACAAAGATCTCATCCGTGTAAAAGGCTGGGCGAAGTGTGGCCATGGAAGCTCCCCGAGTGTTGTTGACGTTATAGTTCCATTTTACTGAGAGACCCATTTAAAAAACCGCCTATGAAAGAGTTCGTTGAACGATTTTTTGTGACCCAGCTCGGTACGGAGCTTCCCGGCTGGGCCAAGGTTCTGGTGTCTTTGACGAACGTATTTTTGATCTTGCTCGTTGCCTGGGGCCTGCTCACCCTTTCTGGGCGACTCCTCCATCTCCTGGACGATCGTATGCGGTCACGAAGTGCCGAGCCAGAGGAGCGAAAGCGTATTGAGACACTGATGCGGGTCTCGCGATACGTCGCTAGCGTCCTTATTGGGGCCATCACGGTCATGCTGATTCTGTCAGAGGTCGGGATTTCAATCGCGCCAATTCTGGCCACGGCTGGCGTTGCAGGCCTTGCGGTTGGTTTCGGGGCCCAGAGTCTGGTGAAAGACTATTTCACAGGATTTGTCATGTTGCTCGAAAACCAGATTCGGGTTGGCGACATGGTGGAGGTCGGCGGCAAGTCAGGCCTTGTGGAGGAGGTCACCTTACGGTACGTGCGTCTTCGAGATGTTGAGGGAGCGGTGCATTACGTGCCGAATGGGATTATCGCCACGGTGACCAACAAGAGCCGTGAGTTCGCTTATGCGGTGACAGACATCGGCGTGAGCTATCACGAAGATACTGATCGAATCTTTGCCATTTTGCAGCGGGTCTCGACAGAAATGCAGGACGACAATGAAATGGGCCCCAAGATGCTCGGGCCGATCGAGATTATGGGCGTGGACCAGTTTGCGGACTCGGCCGTGACGATTCGGTGTCGGATAAAGGTCGTGGCGTTGGAGCAGGGCCCCGTGCGCAGGGAGTTTCTACGTCGTCTCAAAAAGGTATTTGACCAAGAAGGCGTCGAGATTCCCTTCCCGTCGCGAACGGTCTACACCAAGACCGGTACTGGCTGAAGGCGTAACAAACGCTAGCGTAGCCCTTCTAGCCAGCCAAAGATCACGATCAGAACGGTACCGGTGGTAAGTGCCGGTACCAGCGCATTTTTTCGCGCCATCATGACTGCGAGCGCAGTTCCCACCGCGATGACTCGATAGAGCAGTGAGACCTGACTTAATGCGCCTACGGGTAAGACAATGATTCGAACAACGAGTGCGGCCACCATCGCGTAGGTCACACAGGTGATCCATCGAAACAAAGGACCTTCTTGCGAAATCTTGCCGGACAATAGGACGCCGAGACCTCGCCAGAGGTAGGTGCCCAGTGATGCCAGACCCAAGATCATCCAAGCCCAGAGTGCAGGCTGATTCGTGAGTGTGGACAGAAGTTCCATGACTTATCGACGGGAGAGGCTCAGGTCAATTAAAAACGCAGCCGTGCCGCCGACGATGCCGCAGATCAGAATGCTCCAGCTCGGCACGACGGTATAGACGAGCGGCCCTAAAATGCCACCGGCGAGTAAGGCCAGTCGATAGGCCTGTGCTTTGACCTCTGTGAATCCTAGAAGAAAAAACAAAGGATTGATCATGATCAGGCCGATCGTGAGCGGTAGCGGAAGAAATTCAGCCAGCAGATATCCAATTGCCGTACCTGGCAGACTCGATCCCCAACAGATAAGACCGAATCCAGTGAAGTAGGCCCGTCGTCGCTCAGGCGGGATGCGCCCAAAGTCTCTCATCATGACGGCCCAGCTGGTCATCGAGATGAGATGGGCGCTGCCGTAAAGCCAGCGATTCCGATCCGCCTTCGGAATCTGGGGAACCAGGGTTAGGGTCATCGGCAGGAATCTCGCCGCGGTGAGTGCGGTCGCAGTCGCAATAGCAAGCCCGGAGGCCCCGACAGCCATCATCTCTACAAAAACTACCTGCCCTGGAAGTGCAAACATCAGCACACTAGTTGCTGTTGTAAGGCTTAGCGTCAGGCCGCTGGCGTACCCAAGCGCACCGAATCCCAGCATACCGGCCAACAGTACCGCGGCGGGGACCCCGAAGGCATCGCGACACCCCGCAAAAAAAGCATCTCGGTTGGACCGGGCATCTATGAATCGCATTGGCGTATTGTAGAGTCTCGGTCATATTTCTTTGGTCACTCACTGCTATGCGACTTTTTTCTCCGCTCTATGCCCGCGTGATGCGCTGGTCACGTCACCCGAAGGCGTCTTGGGTTCTTGGGGTGCTTAGTTTTGCGGAATCCTCATTTTTTCCAATCCCCCCTGATGTGATGCTCGCTCCAATGAGCCTGGCTCGACCCGAGCGGGCCTGGTGGTACGCCACCCTCACCACGTTAACGTCGGTTGCCGGAGGACTCTTTGGGTATTTGATTGGCGCCTTATTTTTCGAGGCCATTCGGCCGTGGCTAGAGGCATCGAGTCTCTGGGAACCATTTCAAACGGCACAGGTCTGGTTCATGGAGTGGGGCTTTTGGGCTGTTTTCATTGCAGGCTTTTCGCCGATTCCTTACAAGGCCTTCACGATTGCGGCAGGGATGTTGGGGATGCCGCTGATTCCTTTTACCGTGGCCTCACTCGTTGGACGTGGTGGACGTTTCTATCTGGTGGCAGGACTTATGAAGTGGGGTGGGGCCCGTATGGAATCCTTGCTTCAGCGATATGTCGATCGGCTCGGCTGGGCGACGGTTGCGGTGATTGTGATAGGAGTCTTGTTGTGGAGATGAAATCAATTCGTGTCTGGGATCTACCGACGCGGCTGTTTCATTGGGGTTTGGCGATTACCGTGATCGGTTCATTTATCTCCGTAAAGATCGGCGGTAATGCGATGGACTGGCACGCGCGATTTGGATACTGTGCGCTCGCGTTATTGGGATTCCGGTGGTGCTGGGGTTTTTGGGGGTCGCGTTATGCGCGATTTGCGCAGTTTATGAAGGGTCCGAAGGCGGTCATCGCGGAGATGCGTGGGGCACTACCGACGACCCCAGGGCACAACCCATTGGGCGCAATTTCAGTGATGGGCTTGTTGTTGGTCTTTACGTTTCAGGCCACCCTTGGGCTCATGACCACGGATGAGATTGCGTTCGATGGCCCGTTGGTCAAACATGTGAGCAGTGACATGGTCGCCCTTGCAAGCCGTCTGCATCAGCAGCTCGAGTGGGTTTTGATTGGGCTGGTGGCGCTGCATGTTGGGGCAATCGTATTCCATGCCCGGGTGCGGCGTCACAATCTTGTGCCTGCCATGATTCATGGAAATCAGCGGGTCTCACTGCGTGCGTCTGAAGTCGCTGCACGCGACGACTGGGCTTTAAGAATAAAGGCCGCAGTGATTGCGGCCTTTATTGCAACTGCTGTGGCGTTGATCGCTGCAGCCTAAATTGATTACTTCTCTTTGTAGTTGTCGTGACAGGCCTTGCAGGTCTGACCTGTTGCGCCGAACGCCTTTTTGATCTGCTCAAGGTTTCCCGATTTCGCAGCGGTGTTCAGGTCAGCGGCAGCCTTCATAAATCTGTCGGCACCCGCTTTGACTTTGTCGGTCTCTTTCCAAATGGCCGGCATGGCTTTGCCACCCTCTGTGCCAGGACCAAATGCTGACCAGGGCAACTCTGACAAGGTCGCGATCAGCGCAGCGCTCTTCTGAACGTCTGCCGCATTGAAGGGCACTTCGCCTTTCGTGACCGCAGCGATACGCCCCATGTGGTTACCCATCAGTGCGAAGGCGCTCTGGCGGTATTTGATGGCATCTTCTTTTTTTGCGAACTGGGCAGAGGCTGTCATGGGGAAGGTGGCCATCACAGCGGCGGCAAGCCCAAGACTCATCATCGTCTTTTTCACGTGAATACTCCTAATCTAAGTTGAGGAAGAACTGCTTTTGGGGAGGGGGTCCTTCTTTTGGGTCACAACCCACCAGACGCCGAAGACGGTGAGGAGCGTCCCTAGGACAGTGATGAGTGTAATCGGTTCGTCAAATAGGATCCAGGCCATCACGGCGGTGGTTGGTGGTGTGAGATATAGAAGGCTAGTGACTTGTGTGGCGCGACCTTCGCGAATCATGATGAAGAGCAAGGAGATCGCACCGATGGAGAGCCCGAAGATTCCCCAGAGCAGCGCGCCGATGAGCTCGGGATGCCAGTCAATCTGCCTGGTTTCGAAGAGCACCATAAAAGGTAGACAGGCCACCGCTGAGACGCTGAATTGAATGACGGATCCTGCACGAAGATCAAAGTCGGGGCAGAACCGCTTCTGATAGAGAGTGCCGGTGGTGATGCTGGCCAGTGCAAACGCGGCGAGACCCAGACTGAAGGGGGAGAGCCCTGCGATCGAAAGTTTTGTGGAGACGACTAGACCAACGCCACTCAGTCCGAGTGCCAGGCCGATCCATTGACGGACCGAGACGCGCTCAGCCAGGTAAGCCGCGGCCCATGCGGTCAGAATTGGCTGCAGTCCCATGATCAATGCCACGAGCCCTGCGGACATGCCGTGTCGAACCGCTGCCCAGACACCCCCGAGATAGCCCGCCTGCAAAAGTACCCCTGCAACGGCGATGTGGGCTACCTGGTGGCGCTCAGGCCAGTGCGGGCGAATAAGTAACACCGCGGGCACCATGACCAGGAGCACCCCAAGGAACCGCAGAAAGGAGAAGGTCATCGGCTCCGCATGGGGCATGCCGTAGCGGGCAATGATGAACCCAGAGCTCCAGATGAGCACAAATGCGACAGGAATCAGTTTGCGGGACACGTTTGCCATGGCGTTTTGACAGGAACATCGTGGATAATGCCTGAATGAGTTTTGATTCGTTCGGCCTTCATCCTGACCTGATGCGGGCAATTGCAGAAGTTGGTTACACAACGCCCACGCCGATCCAGGCGGAGGCGATCCCTGTGGTGATCTCGGGTAAGGATGTCATGGGCGCAGCCCAGACCGGTACCGGGAAAACAGCCGCATTTACGCTCCCGATTCTGCAACGGCTAATGCCGTATGCGAACACCAGCGCCTCTCCTGCGCGTCACCCAGTTCGGGCACTCATGCTCGCACCAACGCGCGAGCTGGCGGACCAGATCGCCCAAAACGTCGAGCTCTATGCCAAGCATGTTCCGTTAAAGAGTGTGGTGGTCTTCGGAGGGGTCGATATGGCGCCCCAGACCGCAGCGCTTCGTTCTGGAGTGGAGATTCTGATCGCGACGCCAGGTCGGTTACTGGACCACGTGCAACAAAAGACGGTCTCGCTCGCATCGGTATCCGTGCTCGTGCTCGATGAGGCGGATCGAATGCTCGACATGGGTTTTCTGCCGGACCTGCAGCGGATCGTGAATCTATTACCGAAGACGCGACAGAGCCTATTGTTTTCCGCGACATTTTCGCCCGAGATTCGGAAGCTTGCGAAGACATTTCTGCATGAAAGCCCCGTGGTGATCGAGGTCGCCGCGCGGAATGCAACCGCTGAAAATGTCACGCAGGTCGTCTATCGTGTCGAGCGGGCTGAGCAAAAGCGGGCCGCGGTCGCCCATCTGATTAAGAGTGAAGGACTGCGTCAGGTGATTGTCTTCACCAACACCAAAATTGGCGCAAGTCGTCTCGCCCGCGAGCTTCAACAGGCAGGTATTCCTGCCGATGCAATTCATGGTGATAAATCCCAGTCCGAGCGTCTGGCGACGCTCGAGAAGTTTAAAAAAGGCGAAGTCGAAGTGATGGTTGCGACCGATGTTGCGGCCCGCGGTCTTGACATCGCGGAGCTCCCAGCAGTGATTAACTGCGACCTTCCTTACTCGCCGGAAGACTATGTTCACCGTATTGGCCGCACGGGTCGCGCCGGGGCAAGCGGTCGTGCAATGTCACTGGCGGCGCCGGAAGATGACAGGCTTCTTGCGGACATCGAAAAGCTGGTTAAGAAAACGATCTCTCGCGAGTCACTGCCCGGAGAGTTTCGAATGGAGCGCACGTCGCGTCTCGATTCCACGCGCGAATCTAGCCGAGAGCGCAGCCGTGCGGGCCGCTCGCGCGAAGCCGAACGAGGGGGTTCTGAAGCGCCTCGTTTCTCGGGAGTAAGACCTCCACCTGCCCCGTCGGATCCAATCTTTAGTCAGCCATACGAGTCTAAGACCTCTGCTGCATCGCCTTCGCGAGAGGCGGTGATGCCGACACCCAAACCGGCTGGTCCGGGGTTATCTAGTATTCGTCGTGCGCCGAGGCCGGTCCCTGCATTGCTTGGGGGAAAGACAAAACCAGAGGGCGCGGCCTAGTCCATCATTAGCGCGGGCGGCTTTGGGGCCCGTCTGAGTTCTTGAATTAGGCGTTTTGCCACCCCGCGTACCCGCGCAACCCAGCCGATGGTCATCGTGAGCTCTAGATGAGACCAGGCGCATTCAATCTGCATGCGAATCATGTCGGCATCATCTGTGCGAAGCGGGGGCGCTAGCGTCTGCTTGGATAATTTCTCGCCGAGTTCGTTACGCACAACCGGAACGTGGAACACTGCAGGCTCAATGGTTCCCAGCGCACGTCGGAGTTCGGTCTGGCGTGGTGCGGCATGTAAAAGGTCATCGCCTCGAACGATGTTCGTAATGCCTTGAAAGCTGTCATCGACAACGACCGCAAGCTGATAAGCCCAGAAGCCGTCAGCACGTCGAACCACAAAATCATCGCCGCTCTCACTTCGGAATCGCCAGGCAGTGCCGAGCTGATTGAGTGCAGCGAAACGATCTGCCGCTACCTCGCGTGAGCAGACCTCTACGATGTCGCTTCTACAAAATCCCGGGTAGAGGATCTCTCCGTCGGGGTTGTGGCGTGTCTTACCTGAGTCGATCGCCGCCTGTAGCCGTTTGCGTGAGCAGGTGCAGGGGTAGCATCGTCCCTTGGCGATGAGTGTCTCAAGCGCAGTCTGATAGGCGGCGTGGCGACGACTCTGAAAGAGTACGCCTTGTGCATTGGCGCCTTCACCGACCCAGGGGTCCCAGTGGAGCCCATGACACCTGAGCTGATGCAGGATGACTGCCGCTGCACCCGGTTCTTCGCGTGGGGTATCCAGATCTTCCATACGCACAAACCAGAGATAACCATTGGCACGCGCATCAAGCCAGCCTGCTAACGCGGTCGCCAGGGATCCCAGATGAAGGGGCCCTGTGGGCGATGGCGCAAACCTGCCGCGGCGTGTCATGGGCTTAACATCTCCTGGCGGACCTATCGCTGCAGCGCTTTGAAGCTTTCCTTTGCTGCATCAAGGGTCTCTCGAATTGGATCGCCCTCGTGGGCAATCGATAGAAAGCCCGCCTCAAACGCAGACGGTGCAAGGTAGACCCCTCGGGTCAGCATCTCGTGGAAGAAGCGATTGAATCGCTCTCGATCGGAGCGATTCACGTCTTCAAAGGTGACGGGAGGGCGGTCACTGAAGTAGATACCAAACATTCCTCCCACGCTGTCTGCACTGAAAGACTTCTCACCACTGGCGCGTGCGATATCCACAAGCTCCTGCATCAACGCTGCTGTCATGGCCGTGAGCTTCTCAAAAAATCCAGGTGCAGAGATCAGCCGCAGTGTGGCAAGACCCGCTGCAACTGCGACGGGGTTACCCGATAGCGTTCCGGCCTGATAGACAGGGCCGAGCGGGGCAACGCAAGACATCACGTCCTGACGGCCCCCAAAGGCGCCCATCGGCATGCCCCCGCCAATTACCTTTCCGAGTGTGGTGAGATCCGGATGAACGCCGGATAGTCCCTGTACGCCTTGTGGTCCGACACGAAACCCTGTCATGACTTCATCAAAAATAAGGAGCGCACCAGAGGCATCACAAACGTCTCGAAGGGTTTCCAGAAATCCGGGGGCTGGCTTCACCAGGTTCATATTTCCTGCAACGGGCTCCACGATGATCGCGGCAATTGATTTTCCATGCGCTGCAAAGCATTGCTTGACCGCTTCGATGTCGTTGTAATCCAAGACGATCGTCTCGGCAGCAAAGCTCTCTGGAATTCCTGCAGACGTGGGGTTCCCAAACGTCAACAGACCGGAGCCGGCTTTAACAAGCAGGCTATCGACGTGGCCGTGGTAACAGCCTTCGAACTTCACGATCTTATTTCGTCCAGTGAATCCTCGGGCCACACGAATTGCGGACATCGTCGCTTCAGTGCCAGATGACGTGAGCCGCATCATCTCCATCGATGGCAACAGACCACGAATACGCTCTGCAATGTCGACCTCTGCCGCCGTGGGCGCGCCAAACGACAGGCCGTGCTCGGCTGCCTTTTGAACCGCTGCAATCACCTCGGGGTGTGCGTGACCGACAATCGCAGGTCCCCAGGAACAGATATAGTCAACGTAGCGGTTGCCATCGGCGTCCCAGCCGTAAGCGCCCTTCGCTTTGGCGAAAAACCGGGGGGTTCCCCCCACGGAGCGGAAGGCTCTGACCGGTGAATTGACGCCGCCCGGGATAGTCTTTTGTGCCTGTGCAAACAGGGCTTCACTTTTTGAAATATTCTGATCAGGCATTTAAAACTCTCGAATCGTCTTAAGGATAAACTTCTGTCATTCTAAGTCGTTCTATTTCAGAAAGTTCGCTCTATGAAAACCTATATGTGCTTGATTTGTGGATGGATCTATGACGAGGCCAAAGGGTGGCCTGAAGATGGCATCGCGCCCGGAACAAAGTGGGAAGATGTGCCGATCACTTGGGCCTGCCCCGAGTGCGGCGCTCAGAAGTCTGATTTTGAAATGGTCGAAATCTAAGACGTTTGCTGTCTTGTCACATCCTTGCCCTAGACAGACTGTTTCTTAACGACTGAAAAACGCATCAATGTTTTTTTCCGCGCCGCATCGTGATCAACGATGGGAGCGGGATACTGAACCCCAAGTTGAATCCCTGCGCCACTCAGGCTGATCGGTGACGCCTGCCAAGGTGCGTGGATGTCACGATCCGACAGGCCTGCAATCTCAGGCACATACCGACGAATAAAACTGCCCTTTGGATCGAACCGTTCGCTCTGACTGACCGGATTGAAAATTCGGAAATAGGGCTGCGCATCACACCCTGTGGATGCCGCCCACTGCCAGCCACCATTGTTTGCGGCCAGGTCAAAGTCATTGAGCTTCCAGGCAAAATAGGCCTCCCCACGTCGCCAGTCAATGCCGAGGTCTTTCGTGAGAAACGAGGCGACGATCATCCGAAGTCGGTTGTGCATATATCCCGTTGCATTTAACTGGCGCATCGCGGCATCGACAATCGGGTAGCCTGTTCGCCCTTCGGTCCACGCAACAAAATCTTGCTCTGCCGCGCCACCATCTTCCCAACATATCGCGTCATATTCTGGCTTAAAGGATTTGGCAACAACATGCGGATTATTCGACAGGATCTGCATATAGAAATCGCGCCAGATCAGCTCAGAGAGCCAGGTGCTGGCACCTTCCGCTGCGCCTGGATGTTCTCGTTGTTGGGCCAGGGCGAAGGCGGCGCATTGACGAATTGAGATCGTGCCAAAGCGCAGGTGAACAGAAAGATACGAAGGGCCTTTGACCGCAGGAAAATCGCGTGTGTCCTTGTAATGCCCAATACGCGGCTGAAACTCTTCAAAGAGCGTCTGACCTCCCGATTCGCTGAGCGGAATTTTGAGCGCGTAGAGGTTCCCTGGACTAAAGCCAAGCGCATCAAGTGACGGAATGTCTGCTTGGAGTGACTTCGGTAGACGATCCTTCTGCACGAGGCGCGCTGCGAATGTGCGACTGACAGTCGCAGACGAGGCGCTCCCCGCAGCGGTAATCCGCGGTGCAATGTCTGCTGGGGTGAGCCGCTTAAGCCATGCATTTTTGTAAGGGGTAAATACCGAAAAAGGCTTGCCGGATCCCGTTAACACCTCTTGCCGTTCAAAAATGCACTGGTCTTTCACCGTCTCAAAGGCGATGCCGAGCGCCTGAAGACGGGTCTGCACCGCATGGTCTCGTGTCTTGGCGTAAGGCTCATCGTCGTGGGCGGTAATCACGCGTGCGGCCATCAGTTGCGCTGCAAGCTCGGGAATTAGTGCTGTCGGGTCTCCGGTCTGCACAATCAGATGGGCACCCGATGCGTGGAGTCGATGCGCAATCTCTGCGAGTGCCGCGTGAATGAACGCAACGCGTCGATCCTCGATGACAGCCACCCCTTTTGGACGCGGGATCGCAGACAGAATAGTCTCATCAAAGATGAAGACGAGCTGAATCGATTCGGGGTGCTGGAGTGCAGCGGCAAGCGCGGCATGGTCCTCAAGGCGAAGATCTCGCCGAAGCCAGACAAGTGTTGTGGGTCCTGCGGTCATCGCGGGCGTCGAAGCGGTGGAGGAGGTCAGAGCGCGGGGCATAAGAGGCCTTAAAAAACGTGTTTTCGATCCATCGAGGCGTTAGAATTGGACCATGTCTGCGCCCAAAAATCTTGAGATGAACGTGGCCCATCATTATCTCGTGGCCATGCCAAATCTAACCGATCCCCAGTTTGGCGGGACAGTGATCTACGTCGCCGAACACAACGCAAAGGGGGCCATGGGGCTGATCGTCAACCGCCCGTCGGACATGACCCTGGCAACGCTCTTCGAGCGTATTGACCTCAGTCCCGCAATGCCGTCCGATATCGCGGTGAAGTCGGGCCGACACAGCTATGGTCCTATTGGTAACGAACCTGTTTTCCTTGGGGGGCCGGTACAGACCGATCGGGGGTTCGTGCTGCACGAGCCGGTGGGCAAGTGGAGCTCCACGTTGGTGTTAAACGACGTCACCGGGCTCACATCATCTCGCGACATTCTCGAGGCGACAGCCGCTGGGCGGGGCCCTGAAAGAATTTTCGTCTCGTTAGGCTACGCCGGCTGGGGAGAGGGACAACTAGACCAAGAGCTTGCCGCTAACGCCTGGCTAACGGTGCCTGCTTCGGATACCTCACTGATCTTCGATGTCCCGATTGACGAGCGGTTCGCCTACGCTTTTGGGCTGCTTGGCGTCGATCCTTTGCATTTCTCTGGGGTTGCAGGGCATGCCTAAATCAGGGCCTGAGGGTGTCGAAACCCTCATGGCGTTTGATTTCGGGGAACGGCGTATTGGGGTGGCCATCGGGAATACCTTGACGGGTGGTGCCCGGCCACTCACCGTCATTGAGGAACCACTTCGCGAGCAACGGTTTCAGACCATTCAGACCCTCTTAACGGAGTGGGCGCCGGATCGACTGATTGTCGGCCTGCCACAATATCCCGACGGCAATGTCCATCCATTTGCAGCCCGCTGCCAGCGTTTTGCCAACCAGCTGCATGGCCGGTTTGGGCTTCCGGTTGCGCTGGTCGATGAGCGCTGGACGTCCGCGGTCGCGCCAGGTCGCGATCCGATTGATTCGGAGGCAGCCGCAATTCTTTTGCAGAGTGTTTTGGATATACTTGCACCCCGTGGCCAAGTCCATTCAGATTAGTGCCGAAGGCGCACTTACCCATCTCCTGACGACCGAGGGAATTCCCAGGGCGTTGCTGTTGCAGATTCTGGACCGAGCGAAGACCTTCCTCAATCCAGAGGATCCAAAAGAAGTCGTCAATGCCCCTCTCTTAGCGGGTAAGAGCGTTTTCAATCTGTTTTTTGAGAATTCGACCCGGACGCGGACGACGTTTGAAATCGCTGCAAAACGGCTCTCAGCAGATGTGGTCAACCTGAACGTGCAGGCCTCGAGCGCCTCAAAGGGAGAGTCACTCCTCGATACGATTGATAACCTTGCAGCGATGAAGGCGGATATGTTTGTGGTGCGGCACGGACAGAGTGGTGCCCCGTACCTGATTGCCAAGCACATCAATAAGGTCGCCCCGCATATCCGAGTCATCAATGCGGGGGACGGCCGTCATGCGCATCCCACGCAGGCGCTGCTCGACGCCTACACCATCCGACATTTCAAAAACGATTTTCATCACTTACGAGTCGCGATCGTTGGCGATATCTTGCACTCACGGGTCGCCCGATCGAATATTCACGCGCTCTCGACGCTGGGTGTCCCAGAGATCCGAGCAATTGGCCCTCTCACGCTGCTTCCTTCTGGGCTAAAAGAGATGGGGCTTCAGGTCTATACCGACCTTGCCGAGGGACTGCGTGATGTGGATGTCATCATCATGCTTCGTCTGCAAAATGAGCGGATGCGGGGGGCACTGTTACCGTCGACGCAGGAATACTTTAAGCACTACGGACTTACCCAAGAAAAGCTTGCGGTAGCCAAACCCGATGCGATTGTTATGCATCCAGGTCCCATGAATCGCGGGGTCGAGATTGATTCTGCTGTGGCGGATGGTGTCCAGTCGGTCATCCTGTCGCAGGTCACCTTCGGTATCGCGGTACGCATGGCCGTGATGAGTATGTTGTCGGAGGCCCACCACTGATGGCTGCCACGCGCATGATGTCGGTCCCGGCAACGCTGCCACGACTGTTGATTCGTGGGGGTCATCTGATTGATCCAGCGAACAAGGTGGATCAGCCGATGGATCTATGGATCGCAGACGGAAGCCTCGTGGCCTTAACGCCCCCTGGCCAACCCTTGGCCGGTTTCGAGGCAGACCAGATCATGGACGTGGCGGGAAATATCGTCTGCCCTGGTCTGATTGACCTTTCGGCACGTCTTCGCGAACCCGGATTTGAATACAAGGCGACGCTCGAGTCTGAGATGCGTGCGGCCATTGCGGGGGGTGTCACACGGCTTGTCTGCCCACCGGATACGGATCCACCGCTCGATGAGCCAGGACTTGTGGAGATGCTTAAGCATCGTGCACGAAATCTTGCCCAGGCGCATGTGCATCCGCTTGGGGCGCTGACCACGGCGCTCAAGGGAGAGCATCTCACCGAGATGGCGGAGCTCTCCGAAGCCGGATGCGTGGGGTTCTCCCAGGGCCCTCATCCCATCGTGAACACACAGGTGCTGATGCGGGCGATGCAGTACGCGCGAACCTTTGACTATGCAGTCTGGCTTTACCCGATGGATCCCTGGGTTGGCCGCACGGGGGTCGCGCATTCCGGGACCGTCTCGGGCCGGATGGGGCTGCCCGGAATTCCGGTAGCCAATGAAACGATTGCGCTTCAGACCATTTTCGAGCTGATGCGCGCAACGGGGGTTCGCGTCCATTTGTGTCGCCTATCCTCGGCGGCTGGAATTGCACTGGTGCGTCAGGCGAAGCAGGAAGGCCTTCGATTGACCGCGGATGTCGCTGTTCATCACCTGCACCTGACCGATCTCGATATCGTAGATTTCGATCCCAACACGCGCGTGTTGCCACCATTTCGCGGTCAACGAGACCGTGATGCAATTCGTGCAGCAGTCCTCGACGGCACGATTGACGTGATCTGCTCGGATCACGCCCCGATTGATGACGATGCCAAACAACTGTCCTTTGGTGAAGCAGAACCTGGCGTGACTGCACTAGAGCTATTGCTGCCACTGACGTTGAAGTGGGCAGCGGAATCGAAGATCAGCATGACTCAGGCGATTCAGAGTCTGACGGTCAATGCAGCGGCAGTCCTCGGGCGGGATGCGGGTCAGCTCTCCATCGGCGCGCAGGCCGACCTCTGCGTCTTCAATCCAGAAGCGATCTGGCAGGTCTCCCCGAAAAGTCTTTACTCTCAGGGTGCCAATACGCCGTATGTTGGGCTTGATCTTCAAGGGCAGGTCAACCTGGTCTTGGTCGATGGTCGACCCGTCTTTCATCGGGAATCGGGCGGTTTTTCGATCGGGACACGCCACTCCACATGATTCGCCTCGTTTGGCGACTCGCCACCCTGGTGGTGATTTTGTTGGCTGGGCTTCTCATTCTTCTCCTGGGCTATCGGTGGCTATCGGTCGCACGACGTGATCGGATTAAGCAGCACTGGTCGGCCTGGCTCGTCAGGGCCTGTGGCCTTCGGGTGACGCTGGTCCGTCCAGCGGGCGCTACAACGCCGTTGCCAGATTTTCTGGTCATGAACCATGTGTCATGGCTCGATATCTTTGTGCTGAACTCCGTATTGCCGGCAACCTTTGTTGCGAAGGCAGAGATCCGTCGATGGCCTTTGATCGGATGGCTGGTGGCGGGCTCTGGGACGATTTTTGTCGAGCGCGGAAGTCGGCATGCGGTTCGACGCGTCAATCAGTTGATGAGCAAGCGACTTGCAGCAGGCGAGCGTGTCGCGTTCTTTCCAGAGGGCACCACGAGTGACGGAACGGGTCTGTTGCCCTTTCATACGAGTCTTTTCGCGTCTGCGATGGAGTCTGATGGCGAGACCTTTCAGCGCCAGGTGATTCAGCCGATTGCACTCGTTTACTTTCAGCGGGGTAAGGTATCCACCATTCCCGCTTTTGTGGGAGACCAGACGCTCGTCCAGTCTATTGTGCAGATTCTTGCTGCGCGAGACCTATCGGCAGACATTCGACTCTTACCAGTGATTGATGCATTACCGCCGCCACTAACACGTCACGCCTTGGCCGCCGCCGCCGAGCACCGCATTCGCACGGCAATTGAGGCGTCGCTAGTCGGTGCCGATCGCAGCACGTTCTAAGCTGGGCTGAATAAAGATCTTCCCGTCTTCAAGTCGGACAGCGGTGAGCTGTCGTCCCCAGACACATCCAGTATCGAGTGCGATCAAATTGGGGCGCATCACGAGCCCAAGTGATGACCAGTGCCCAAAGACGATTCGACTCTGCGCGGTTCTGCGATTGGGGATCTCGAACCATGGAGTGAGGTGTGTCGCCTGCTCAGGCGGAAGCTTGTTTTTGAACTCCGGGATTCCGTGCCGATCTAGATAGCGTAACCGTGTGAGAACACTCAGGATTGCCCGCATGCGTCGCTGTCCGCGCAACCCATCTCGCCAGTGCGGCTTTCCTCCGCTGACCATCTCATGGATGAAGTCGACCCAGTGGTCACTTCGCAGACGGGATGAGACCTCTTTTGCAAGCGAGAGCGTCCGAGTGGTGGTCCAGTGGGGCAGGACGCCCGCATGCACCATCAGCGTCTTTCCCTCTGCATAGGCAAGCGGCCGGCGACGAATCCAGTCGATGAGTGCCTCCGCGTCGGGCGCGCGCAGTATGGGTGCGATGGTATCGAGGGGCTGGGATTTTCGTGCGCCCGCTGCGACGGCGAGAAGGTGAAGATCATGGTTGCCTAAGACGCAGGTGACGGCTGGGCCTGCCTGGACCAGGCGTCGAAGAGTTTTTAGTGACTTGGGACCGCGGTTGACCAAGTCCCCCACGAACCAAAGCCGGTCGCGGTGCCGTTTCAGCGGCAACTGATCGACCAGGGCCTCGAGGCTGTCGCAACAGCCCTGGACGTCACCGATGACATAGGTCGCCATAAGGGTTGAAGTCTTTAGAATAGAGGTCCCATTGTCGCATTAAGCGACATCCCACAAGGAGGGCCTCGCTTGCACCCCGATCGTTCCATTTTTAAAGCCTATGACATTCGCGGCATCGTCGATCAGACCTTGACCGAATCCGTGGTCGAGTCGATTGGTACCGCCCTTGGTCTGATGATTCATCGGCAGGGGGGGCAGTCCTGTGTGGTTGGCCGGGATGGCCGCCTGTCAGGCCCACGCCTCGTGGATGCACTCGCACGCGGACTGATGGCCGCAGGCGTTGAGGTGATCGACCTTGGCATGGTTCCGACCCCAGTGGTCTATTTTGCGACCGTGAAAACGGGCTGCGGATCCGGTGTCGCGGTCACGGGAAGTCACAATCCACCACAGTACAACGGACTGAAGATGATGGTGGCAGGGGTCACGTTGTGGGGCCCCGCGATCCAAGAGTTGTATTCGCTGATTGTCTCTGGCGACGCCGAGGCGCACTGCAAGGCGATTGCTGTCGCACAACAAGGCAAGCGGCAGTCGCATCCTGAGATTGTGGAGGACTACGTTCAGGCCATCGTCTCCGATATCCGTCTGAGTCGCCCCATGTCGGTTGCGATCGATGCGGGCAACGGTGTCGCGGGCGGACTTGCACCACAGCTGCTTGAGCGCCTGGGATGTAAGGTGTATCCCTTGTTCTGCGAGGTGGATGGCAACTTCCCGAATCACCATCCAGATCCTGCTCATCCGGAAAACCTCCAAGACTTGATCGCCTGCGTGAAGCAGTCTGATGCCGAACTAGGACTTGCCTTTGATGGAGATGGCGATCGTCTTGGTCTTGTGACCAAATCTGGAGAGATCATTTGGCCTGACAGACAGTTAATGCTCTACGCAGCGGATGTGTTAGCCCATCGACCTGGCGAGCAGATTATTTTTGATGTGAAGTGCAGCCGACATGTTGCCCGATGGGTGAAGGCGCACGGCGGGCAGCCGCTGATGTGGAAGACAGGACACTCGCTGATCAAGGCGAAGTTAAAAGAGACCAAGGCGCCCCTTGCAGGGGAGATGAGTGGCCACACGTTCTTTAATGACCGTTGGTATGGCTTTGACGATGCGCTGTACACAGCCGCGCGACTGCTTGAGATCGTTTCGCGGGTAGCAAATCCGACGCAGCTCTTAGAGGGTCTGCCGAATGCACCGTCAACGCCCGAGCTTCAGGTCCCTACTCAGGAGGGCCAGAACGTCGCAGTGGTCGAGGCGTTACGATCACAGGGACAGTTTCCGTCCGCGAAAGAACGGATCACGATCGATGGGATTCGTGTCGAATATGACGATGGCTTTGGACTGGCCCGCCCATCGAACACCACCCCTGTGATTGTGTTGCGCTTTGAGGCAGATCATCCCGAGGCACTCGCACGAATTCAGGGAGAGTTTCGCGAAAATTTTCTCAGACTGATGCCGCAGGCAGATCTTCCTTTCTAAGGCGAGGGCAGATTGCACATGCGTATCCTGGTGGTCAAGACCAGCTCCATGGGCGATCTCGTCCATATGTTATCGGCGCTGCGTGAAGCCAGTGATGCGCTGCCGACGATGCGCATTGACTGGGTCTGCGAGGAGGCGTTTGTCGACCTGCCCAAATTACTGCCCTGTGTCGATCAGGTCATTCCTGTCGCGATGCGGCGCTGGCGTCGACAAGGACTATCTGCCAGAACCTTTGCGGAGATTCGGGCATTTGTTCGGAGACTCCGACAGACCGACTACGATCGCGTGATTGATGCACAGGGGCTCTTAAAGAGTGCCTGGATGACGCGTCTTGCGCGATGCCCTCGGGGTAGCCGTTGGGGATACGACTGGCGGAGCGCCCGTGAGCCATTGGCAAGTCTGGTGCTGGATCATCGCGTGTCGGCACCATCCGAATGGCATGCGATTGAACGGCTACGCCAGCTCGTCAAGCAGGCGCTTGGTCTTGCGCCTGGCGGAACGATTCGTTCGATTGACCCGCCATGTGATGTTGTTCCGCCCAGCGGGTCGAGCCCGACGATTCTGCTTCTGCACGGCACCTCGCGGATTGAGAAGAGCTGGCCTGTGTCGCAATGGATTGATCTCGGTCGGCGGCTTGCATCGCAGGGGTACCGTCTGGAACTTCCCTGGGGCTCAGAGGATGAACATCTTCAGGCGCAGGCGATTGCGAAGGAGATTGGGGAACAGGCGGTTGTCTTGGACCGACTCTCAATTGGCGCATTAGCACGTCGGTGTTGCGCGGCGCGCGGCGCGATTGGTCTCGATAGCGGATTAATGCATTTGAGTGTTGCCCTGGGGAGACCGACGGTTGCGCTGATGACCGGTGCGCATCATGCACGATTTTCTGCACAGCGTTTTGCACCGTTCTGGGCGCCGCACGCACGGGTGCTTGCATCCCAGGCAGAGGGGTCTATCTCCGCGGAGATGGCATTCGATGCCTGGCAAGAGGTGATTCGCTGATGCGCGTACGCGAGTCCTTTGCCGAACGTTTTGCGCGCGCGCTTTACCAGGGCACTGGTGTTGTCATGATCCCGTTTCTGATCGGGCATCTTCTGTGGCGCAGTATTCGCCAGCCCGCGTATCGACGACACTGGATTGACCGATTTTGGGGACGCAGCGCGCACATCGACGGCCCATTTCCGCATCTTGATGCGCCTGAGGTGCTCTGGGTGCATGCGGTCTCTGTCGGAGAAACGCGTGCCGCCGCGCCGCTCGTCCTGCAGTGGCTTGAACGTGATCCTCGTCATTGTGTCGTCTTGACCCACACGACGCCGACAGGGGCGGAGACGGGAGCGCAGCTGTTTGCGCCATATTTTGACACGTCGAGTGATCTTGCACGACGTGGTCGACTGGTGCAGTCTCCATTGCCTTACGATTTTTCCTGGGCGTGTGCACGATTTCTTCGATGGGCACGCCCCTCGTTAGGCGTACTAATGGAAACAGAACTATGGCCAAACCTATTGGCCCAGTCTGATGTCCTACAGATCCCGGTCGTGCTCGTGAATGCGCGTCTGTCGCCACGATCAGCACGTCGACTCGTGCAGTGGCGTTGGTTATCTCGCCCAGCGGTGATGCGTCTTTCGGGAATTGCCGCACAGAACGAATCTGACCTGATTGGGTTTCGTCAGGTCTTGTCCGATGCCCCATCGGTGGGGGTGGTCGCAAAGCCCCGTCTCGAGGTTGTCGGGAACCTCAAGTTCGATAGTGCGGTGTCCTCTGAGATGAACGCCCTGGGGCAGACCTGGCGCGCGCCACTGGGATTGACGCCGATCTGGCTTGCCGCCAGTACGCGTGAAGATGAGGAGCGAGCCTTGCTGGCCGCCTGGCGGTCAGACGCTGCGCGCCGGGGCGTTCTCGTGATCGTGCCGAGACATCCGCAGCGTTTTGATCGTGTGGCACGATTCATAGAAGAAGCGGGGTTTGCTTGTCTTCGCCGTTCAGCGTTTCCGGTGTCGCCTCCTACCCAATTGCCGCCGTCGTCTTACGTCATCCTGGGGGATTCGCTTGGCGAGATGGCGGCCTATATGGCCATGGCGGATATTGTTCTGATGGGCGGTAGTCTCATGCCGCTTGGTGGACAGAATCCAATCGAAGCCTGCGCGGCAGGCAGGCCCGTTTTCTTCGGGCCTCACATGTTTAACTTTGCCCAGATCGCACGCGATCTGGTCGAGAGTGGCGCGGGAGTCGAAGTCAGTTCGTTCGAGGAATGGCTTCGCGAGGGAGCGCGACTTTTAGATCATCCGCAGGAGGTTGCGGCGCGGGCCGAGAAGGCCCGGGCATTTGCCGCCCGACATCGTGGGGCGACGATGCGGACGATCGCGTTTATGGAGTCGGTTTCTGCAGCAGTTCGTTGATCTCGTCGATCTCTTTTTCTGACAGAGTGCCCACAGCGGACTTTAGGCGCAAGCTGTTAAACAAAGTGTCATACCGTGCTTTGGAGAGGTCGCGCTGCGTCGTGAAGAGCTGTTGCTGGGCATTCAGAACATCAATATTGATCCGTACACCCACCTCGTAGCCCAGCTGATTAGATTCGAGTGCTAGACGGCTGGATTTCTCTGCCGCTTCAAAAGCACGCACCTGAGAAAGTCCTGCTAGTACGCCGAGAAACGCGTTTCTTGCGAGCTGTTCAGCGGTGCGTCGTTCCGTCTCAAGATCGAACTGCGCCTTATCTTTCAGGGCCATCGCCTCGCGTGTTCGGTTATAGGCGATTCCTCCATTAAATAAGGGAACCGTGACCTCGACGGAAACGACATCAGTATCGGCGCGCTCGTATGGGGGTAGTCCGCCTGCACGATAGGGGTCGATACGCGTCTTGCGAGCAACGAGATCGACTGACGGAAGGTTATCGGCAGAGACGACACGCACGAGTTCGCTGGTTGCAATGGAGGCGGCGGAGGTCGCGGCCTGCACACGCAAGTTAGCGGTTCTTGCCTGGTCAATCCACTTATCGACATCCAGGGGTTCCGGGGAGGCAATTTTGACGTCGGGCTTCAGTCCGCTCAGTCGCTGGGGCACGGGTTTGCCAACCAGTTGCGCGAGCGCATTGCGTTTCACTTCAAGATCGTTTTTTGTCGCAATCTGTTTGGCGGTCGCCAGATCGAAACGCGCCTGGGCTTCTTGTTGGTCAGTAATAGTCGCCGTACCCACTTCAAAGGCACGCTTTGCGGATTCCAGCTGCTGCCCAATCGCTTTTAATTCTGCTTCCACACTATTCATGCTGTCCTGTGCAACCAGGACGTCAAAGTAAGCCTGAGTCACGCGTAGTAGTGCGTCAATGCGCGCCTGTGTGAAATTAGCGACTCCTGCTTTCGAGCGAAGCCGCTCCTGATTGAAGACGGCAAGACGATCTAGACGAAAGATAGGCTGGGTTAGGCTGACGGTGTAGGTATTTCCAAAAACGCTCTTGGTGTCGGTCAGAGAGGCGCTTTCCGCATCAAAGTCCGTGCGACTGCGGCTCGCTGTTGCAGCGGCGGCGGGAAGCAGGAGCCCGAGACCTTGGCCAAAACGAGTGGCGTCTGCGTCGGCCTTCTTTTGAGCAGACAGAAACGTGCTGTCAAACTGAAGTGCCTCTCGGGCTGCAGTGGAGAGATCGAAAGCCTGCGCTTGACTGGCGAGACCTACCGCGACGGCAGTCGCGATGACAGATTTAAAACTTGAAATGCGAGATTTTTGGGGCATCTTCGAGGGGTAGAGTAAGCGTTTCAAAAAGTGTTGTGGTGCGGATGCTATTGGGTCCAGGGGCCTGTGCCACCCGCTCCATCAAGACCGCCTGCATGACGGGGGCACGACCCACTATCGCGACGAGTCGACCGTTGGGATTAAGGCATTGGACAAGATGATCCGGGACGCGTTCAACCGCCCCCGAGATTACGATGGCGTCGAATCCAACATGAGCCCAGCGTGGGTTTTCTACCAGCCCGTTGGCCTGAACCACTTCAACGTTGCTGATCCCCTTCTGGCTCAGGTTCTCTTCTGCAAGCTGGATCAGGCTCGAGTATTTTTCGATGGTCAGCACGTCACGCGACTGGTGTGCCATCAGTGCCGCCATGTAGCCCGAGCCGGTGCCAATTTCTAAGACCTGGTCCGTGGGGTTTAGGCTAAGTTCCTGAAGCAGGCGAGCCTCGACCTTGGGCGCCAACATCACCTGCCCCTCGGGAAGCGGGGTTTCCATATCGACAAAGGCCAGGTGTCGATGCGAGCGGGGAACGAAGTCTTCCCGATGAATAAACGACAGCAGTGCTAGGACATTGGGATCAAGGACGTTCCAGGGGCGGATCTGTTGCTCGATCATCTTGGATCGGGCTTTTTCCATATCGGCAAAATCAGGGGTCATGGCAGCCTCCAACGAGGCGCCTAGTCTAGCATTGGCGGGGAACTGTCGACCTGACCACGCTACGGACAATCATCTCGATGGCCTCTTCTACAAATCGGCTTTCATCCACCGGCGGGTCGCTGTAGGCAGCCAGCGTCGGGCGCCAGATCGAGAACCAGGCCAGCGGCGCCATCAGCGCACGCACCCGATCATGGGTGACCTCCCCTTGGACCTCTCCGCGAGACGCCCCCCGTTCAAGCAACCCCATCAGCAGCCCGTGCACGGGCCCCATGACCTCGCGGAGGTAGACCTGCGCGAGGTGTGGAAAGTTGTTCGACTCGGCGAGCACGATACGAGCGATGAGGTGAAGCCGGGATTCGACAAATTGCTGCCAGCCCCACTGAAGAAAAGACCGCAGCTGATCTTCGAGTGCAGCCTGTGAATCGAGGTCACTGATGTCGATTGACTCGAGCCAAGGGACGGCGCGCTCGCGGACAACGGCCTCAAAGAGATCTTGCTTGCTTGAAAAATAAAGGTAGACCGTTCCTTTTGAGATGCCTGCGCGGGCAGCGACATCATCAAGCCGTGTCTGGGCATAACCGAACTCACCAAACAAGGCTAGCGCGGCATCAATCAATTCTTGCGGTCGCGCGTCCTTACGCCGCTTCCAGCGGGGTGCTTGGCGAGTTGGTTTGATTGATTCGATAGATTCGCTTGCCGACATCGCGCGTATTGTAATCACAGTGCATAATCGTTTTCTTTCGTTTCTGTCCCCACATTTATGACCGATCTGCTGTCTTTTCTGCGTGATCTGCCGGTGTTGCTCAAGGCATTGATCATGGGAATTGTCGAGGGCCTGACCGAGTTTCTGCCGGTCTCGTCCACTGGACATCTGATCCTTGCAGGGGCATTACTGGGGTTCGATGATCCGAGAGCGAAGGTATTTGATCTCGCGATACAGACAGGAGCGATGGTCGCGGTGGTCTGGGTTTACCGTGAGCGTTTCTTGGGGTTACTACGGGGATCCGCGTGGGGGTTTATTCGGCAGATCCCGTCTGCCGCAAGAAGTTCGGCTCATCGGCAGCAGTTATGGAACGACCCGAGCTGGCAGTTCAGCCGGCATCTGCTGATTGCCTTTCTACCTGCCGCAGTCTTGGGGCTGCTCTTCGGTGGCTGGATTAAGTCAGTGCTGTTTTACCCGGTCCCTGTGGCGATCGTCTTGATCCTTGGCGGCTTTGCCATTCTCTGGGTGGAGCGCTGGGTTGCACGCGACCCCCATCGCGTACGGATCGAATCCGTTGACGCGATGACGAACTGGGACGCCTTGAAGCTGGGCCTTGCTCAGGCCCTGGCATTGATTCCCGGAACGAGTCGCTCGGGGGCGACCATCATTGGGGGAATGTTTTTTGGGTTGTCTCGAAAAACGGCGACGGAGTTTTCGTTTTTTCTTGCGGTCCCAACGTTGGTGGCGGCAGGTGGTTACGATCTGATTAAGAATCGGGCGCTCTTGTCTGTCGCTGACCTACCCTTATTTGCAGTGGGACTGCTGTCGGCCTATCTCACCGCTTTGTTGGTGATTCGCTGGCTTATTCGATGGGTTGCTCAGCATACGTTTAACGGCTTTGCCTACTACCGGATTGCCTTTGGCATCGCGGTGCTCGCGGCAGTCTATTTCTTCTGAAAAATAAGATCAGCAACCGGGTTGCCAAGGCGAATGCCTCGCGCTTCAAACTTTGTCAGAGGCCGCCAATCGGGCCGCGGTGAAAAGCCTTCGTTGGCGCGATTCTTAAGTGCGATTTCTTGACTGCAGACTTCCAGCATCTGTGTCGCGTAGTCGGGCCAGTCGGTCGCCATATGCAGATAACCACCAGGTTTTAGTTTCTGGACAAGCTGCGATAAGAAGGGCGACTGAATCAGTCGACGTTTGTGATGCCGCTTCTTGGGCCAGGGATCTGGGAAATAAATATGGACACCGTCTAGATAATCATCAGGAACCATGTGGGCGAGGACCTCGACGGCGTCATGCTCGATAACCCGAATATTGGTCAGTCCCCGTTGCTCAATTTTGCTCAGTAGTGCGCCGACACCGGGTCGATAGACCTCTAGTCCAAGAATGTTCCATTCGGGATTTTGCTGAGCGATTGCTGCCGTGGTTTCTCCCATACCAAAGCCAATTTCAAGAATCATGGGTCCATCGCGGCCAAAAATCCTTTTGAAATCAATCGCTTCAGGGGCGTAAGGAATCCCCCACGTCGGCAAGAGACGGTCACGGGTGTTGCGTTGCGAATCCGTGATGTGCCCACTGCGCATGACAAAACTGCGGATGTGGCGTTTTGGTGCATCGTCCATGACAGTGTTTTTTGGTATCGTGAGGGCTTGGGAGGTAGCTATTGTAGACACCTGCTAAACTTGTTGTTCGTTCCAACTATCACGTGAGTAACCAGACACCATGAATAAAGCAGAACTTGTTGAAGCCGTCGCGAGTGCAACCGATTCGTCAAAAGCATCTGTTGACGAAATGTTGAACGCGACCATTGCCGCGATTATCAAAGCCGTTTCCAAAGGCGACTCAGTTCAGCTCGTTGGTTTCGGAACCTTTGGTTCCGGTAAGCGCGCTGCTCGCACCGGCCGCAATCCACGCACCGGCGAGGCGATCAAAATTGCAGCGGCACGGACTGTAAAGTTCACCGCAGGAAAAGCATTTAAAGACGCGGTCAACAAGAAGAAGTAATCTTGTTGATTCCATGTAAAGCCCAGGCGTGTCCTGGGCTTTTTTGTTCCTAGACTCCCAATGAATTCTGCTCAAAGACCACCAGTGGTCATTATTGGCGCAGGGCTTGCTGGGCTGACAGTCGCCCTGCATCTGGCCGATGACGAGAAAGTCATCATGCTGGTCAAGCGCAGCCAGTCGGAGTCCGCAACCGCCTGGGCGCAAGGCGGAATCGTCGGCGTTGTGGATCCCCAAGAAGACAGTGTTGAGCAACACGTTCAAGACACGGTTGTTGCGGGTGCAGGGCTAGTGGATGAGTCCGTGGCCCGGCATATTGCTCAAGAGAGCGCCGCGGCGCTCGAATGGCTCGTGAAGGCGGGTGTTCCGTTTACACCAGAGGCATCTGGTCCGATGGGTCTGCACTTGACCCGGGAGGGGGGGCACTCTGTGCGCCGCATTGCGCATGCGGCAGACGCAACAGGAAAGGCCATTCACGATACGTTACTCGCCAAAGCACGGGCGCATCCCAATATTGAGATTCGGGAACACTGGATTGCGATTGATCTGATCACCAATCGTCAGACTCACAGTGGCGGAGGGAATCGTGTCCACGGGGTTTACGCCCTGGATATTCAGAACAATCGGGTGTCGCCGCTGGCGGCCTCTGCGGTGGTTCTGGCCTGCGGGGGGGTCGGCAAGGTCTATCGGTATACAAGTAATCCAGATACCGCCACAGGCGACGGGATTGCCATGGCATGGCGAGCCGGCTGCCGTGTCGGAAACATGGAGTTCATTCAGTTTCACCCAACCTGTTTGTACCATCCGCAGGACCGCAGTTTTCTGATTACCGAGGCACTTCGGGGCGAGGGCGGTCAGCTCAAGATCCCCGGCCTTCCCGATGATCAGGCTCGGTTTATGTTGGCCCATGACGCTCGGGGTGAACTTGCACCGCGGGATATCGTGGCACGAACGATCGACTTTGAAATGAAGCGGCACGGGCTGGATTACGTGCACCTAGATGTGCGGCATCTGGGTGAATCCTTTCTGCAGTCCCACTTTCCGACGGTCTATACGCGATGTAGGGCGCTGGGTATTGATATCGCGACCCAGCCAATTCCGGTGGTGCCGGCGGCGCATTACACCTGTGGCGGTGTGGTCACCGATCTGCAGGGGCGGACTGATCTTGCAGGCCTGTACGCGGTGGGAGAGACGGGGTATACGGGGCTTCATGGCGCCAACCGATTGGCCAGCAACTCGTTGCTCGAGTGCGTTGTAGTGGGCATCGCGGCGGCGGCGGATATTCGATCACGCCCGATTGTTCCTGCCGTCACGATTCCAGAGTGGGACGAAAGTCAGGTGGATAACGCTGATGAACAAGTCGTGATTGCCCACAACTGGGATGAGCTTCGGCTCTTGATGTGGAACTATGTGGGCATCGTACGAACGACAAAGCGTCTTGAGCGCGCGCGCCATCGGATTGAACTGCTGGAGTCAGAGGTGCAGGAATACTATGCGAACTTTCGAGTGACGCGTGATCTACTAGAGCTTAGGAATCTTTTGGTCTGCGCAAATCTCATCGTTCAATCCGCGCTCGATCGTAAGGAAAGCCGTGGACTGCACTACAGCCGTGACTATCCTCAGTCTTGGCCCGTCGCTACGCCAACGATTCTGTCGCCGTTGCGTGCGGTGACGCGAAGCGAGTAGTCAATCGCGCGGACATCTTTCGTGAGTTTTCCGATTGATATCCGATCAACGCCCGTTGCGGCGATTGCGCGCAACTGATCTTTGTGAATCCCCCCAGAGGCCTCTAGGACGGCTCGCCCAGCGGTGATCTCGACGGCCTGGCGCATCAGGGCAATCGAGAAGTTATCAATCAAGATATTTTCAGCCCCTGCAGCGATTGCCTGTTCGAGTTCGTCGAGATCTTCGACTTCAATCTGAATCGAGACGCCCGCATGTAATGCACGGGCGGCCTGAAACGCCTGCGCAATGCCGCCGGCTGCAGCGATATGGTTTTCCTTAATGAGAATTCCGTCCCACAGCGCGAGTCGCTGGTTGACGCCACCACCCACGCGAACTGCATATTTCTGCGCCTGGCGCAGACCGGGAATTGTCTTGCGGGTATCAAGGATGTCGCAGCCTCGCGGATTGGGGCTGATTCCATCAATCATCGCCACATATTCACGTGTCTGGGTAGCGGTTCCGGACAGCAGCTGCAAGAAGTTCATGCTCGATCGCTCTGCCGTCAGCAGTGCACGGGCATTGGCCTCGATGTTGCAAATGATCGTATCGGGCGACAAAGTATCGCCATCTTGAAAAGCCCAGCGAATTGATGCGGTGGGATCCAGGGCAAGTAGGCATCCATTAAACCATTCTGTTCCACAGAGCACGGCAGCTTCTCGTATTCGAAGCTGCGCGCTCGCGATGGTGTCTTGATGCACAAGCTCGGCCGTCCAGTCCCGCCGGCCGACATCTTCCGCTAGGGCTTCTCGAATATTTCGATCACGCGCCTGTTCAAGCGTTTCGTTATGCGCTGTAGGTTGAAAGCGCATGGGGTCTCAGGCCGCACCAATATTCGGTACGAGCCCGCCGCCGCCGGTCTGGCCAGTGGACTGCGTGAAGGCCAGCATGCGATCAATACAGAGGTGGGCTCGGGCGCGAATGGGTTCGGCAACGGTGATCTCTCCCGTTCCCTGTTGCAGGCAGTCCAACAGGCCGCGAAGGCTATTCATCGCCATCCACGGGCAGTGGGCGCAACTTTTGCAGGTCGCGCTCTCGCCCGCGGTCGGCGCTTCAATGAGTTGTTTTCCAGGGGCCAGTTGCTGCATTCGATGGAAGAGTCCCTTATCGGTTGCGACGATATATTCGGTCGCAGTCCCGTTTGTTACGGCGTTGAGAAGCGCCGAGGTTGATCCCACCACATCTGCCTGAGCGGTCACGCTGGCAGGCGACTCTGGGTGAACCAATACTTGTGCATTGGGATGTTGGCGACGCAGCATGGCTAGCTCTTCGCCTTTGAACTCATTGTGAACGATGCAGTCTCCATTCCAGAGCAGCATGTCCGCACCCGTCTGCTCTTGAATGTAATGGCCAAGGTGACGATCGGGCGCCCATAGGATCTTTTGTCCTTGCGCCTTCAGATGCGAAATAATCGGTAGTGCGCAAGAGCTCGTGACCATCCAGTCCGCCCGTGCTTTGACCGCCGCGCTGGTATTGGCATAGACCACGACGGTGCGATCAGGGTGGGCATCGCAGAATGCACTGAATTCGTCTGCGGGACAGCCGAGGTCCAGCGAGCAGGTGGCCTCGAGATCGGGCATGAGTACACGCTTTTCGGGGCTGAGGATTTTGGCCGTCTCGCCCATGAAGCGAACCCCGGCCACGATCAGTGTCTTGGCAGTATGTTGTCGACCAAAGCGCGCCATTTCGAGCGAGTCTGAAACGATGCCGCCGGTGTCCAGCGCAAGGTCCTGCAGATCACCATCGACGTAGTAGTGTGCAATCAGTACTGCATCCTGCGCCTTTAATTCTGCTCGGATTGCTTGCTGCAGGGCGAACTTCTCCTCACGACTTGGCGTCGGGGACACTTTCGCCCAGGCCTGTGACAGACATGTCGTCCCTGAGGCATTTTGCAACGTGTAACTAAAAACGTTTGATGTGGACATGTCTATAACAACACGCGATAAAAAGTGGAGCGGGTGAAGGGGATCGAACCCTCGTCTAAAGCTTGGGAAGCTTTCGTTCTGCCATTGAACTACACCCGCGGGTGCGCCTGGGCGCGTTAATTATTGCCAAATATGGATATTTTGAACTATTTCTTTTTGGTAGTATCCAACTCTAAAAAGTTGTATAAACAATGACTGTTCACAAATTAAAGAATCATCACAACGATATGAATGCTTGGTTAAATCTCCGCCAGTTACTGGATACGGTCAGTGCGGATACAGAACTCAAAGAGATCGATGAGCGTAGCCAACGGCTCTTAGAGTGGATTATGGCGAACTATTCCCCTGATCGCCCGATGTTTGTCCAGATGATCGTCATGAAGTCTAACGTGGCATCCCCTGCGACCATCCATAAGGGGCTATGGATTCTGGAGCGCGAGGGCCTGATTTCGGTCAAAGTGGACCAATCAGACACCCGCCGGCGCATCGTCAGCCCAACGGAGAGATCCCGTAAACTAATGGCCAAACTCTCACAGAAGGTGTGCGCTTGGGCCGAGGAGCTCCCCCGTTAGGTCCGCAGGGACCAACCCCCTCTAATTCCGTAGCATCCTGGGAAGACTGGTGGCCTGAAAAGCCGATGGCCTGGGCCGTCGGCTTCGCTGTTTTCTATTTCCTGGCCTACTGGCTGACCGATTTCATCACAGAACTTTCCGAGGTTATTCCAGATCGGGTTTCGCTGATTTATATTCCCGCCTTCGTGCGGGTTGTCTCGGTTCTCGTCGCCGGGCTGGCTGGCCTCGTGGGGATTTTCATCGGAACGCTTGGCGTGTCCATCCTGTATGTCGGCGATCCTGCTCATCTGGCACTGGCAAACGCGACCGCCTCGACAGCCGGCATTGGCTTGTCGTATTGGCTGATGCTGAAGGCGATGGGGCGTAGCAGTCTGCCCTTAAACCTCCCCGTGCTGGTGCTTCTAACGGTTCTCTATTCGACGTTTAATGCCATGACCCATGGCCTGGTCTGGGATCTGATAGGGATGGGCGACGGTCTGTCGACGACCGAGCTTGCCTTGATGATGATCGGGGATCTGACAGGGGTTGTCCTGATGTATTTCATCCTTCGCTTGGGCATCCGTTATGTGCGACGAGCCAGGCGATCTGAAGAACAGGCGTGACCGGGCCAGGAGATTGGTTAGCTTGCCTGACGTTTGATCCAGTCAATGACATCACGGCTAATGACATCAAGCTGTCGAACATCTGTGTTCTGGGAGTCTTGCAAGATTTTTTGGGCATCTGTTGCAATCGATTTCCCAAGTTCAACCCCCCACTGATCAAACGGGTTGACGCCCGTCAGTGCGGCAAGGCATAGCACTCGGTGTTCCCATAACGCGAGAAGCGCTCCCAGGCTTTCGGGGGTCAGCGCATCCACCATCATCAGGTTAACGGGATGTCCTCCCCAGCAGGTCTTGGCGGGGTCCGGCTGTGTCTGACCTGTGGAGAGTGCCTGTGCCTGCGCGACAAGATTTGCCAAGAGTACCTGATGACGTTGAATCTGATCGTGAGACGGTTTTACAACACCGATAAGCTCAACCGCAACGCCCTGTGCACCCTGATGCAGCAGCTGAAAAAACGCGTGCTGCGCATTCGTTCCGATATCTCCCCAGAGAATTGGACAAGCGGGACCATTAATGGGGTTGCCGTTCTGGTCTAGGTGTTTCCCGAGCGACTCCATCCAGAGTTGTTTTAGGTAAGGGACGAGAAGACTCAGGCGGCTGTCATAGGCCGACAGCATCAGCGTTGGGATTCGTCGCGTTCTTAGGTTGTAGAAATCCGTTGCAGCAAGTACGGCGGGAAGATTTTCTTGGTGGGGTGCATTTTGGAAATGCTCATCCATTGCGACCCCTCCCGATAAGAACTCATCTACAGCATCGTTCCCCAGGACAATTCGTGCGACGAGACTCACCGGTCCCCAGAGGGAGTAGCGTCCACCGATGCTCTCGTCAAAAGTGAGAATCTGGTCGCTGGATAAACCCCAGGCGATCGCGCGATCAGTTGAGGCGGTGACCCCGATGCAGTGCGAATGGGGGTGTTTGACCCCGCCATCCCGCATCCACTGAATGACACGATCTGCGTTGATCATGGTCTCTTGTGTGCGAAACGACTTGCTCACCACGATGACGCAGGTTGTCATGGGGTCCAGCGTTGCAAGCTGGTGATCGATTCCGTGGTAGTCAAGGTTCGACAGGAATACAGGCCGGCAGGGCGCGTGACTGCCTGTTTCGGTCAGGGCATTCACCAGCAGTTGAGGGCCAAGGTCTGAGCCACCGATCCCAAGGTGAACGACTGTTTGGAAGGGGCTACCGGTGCTTGAGCGAAGTCGGCCTTCTCGAATGGATGTTGCGATTGATTTGGCACGCGTCTGGCTATCACGCATACGGTCAATCAGATCGCGTCCTGCAGTGGGCAAGCGAGAGACGTAACGGATGTTTGTCTCTAGCCCTGCGATGCGGAGTGCCCAGTGCCCTGCAGCACGATCTTCGCTACGGTTGACTTTCTCTCCAGCGAACAGGCCAGCTCGTAGCCCATGCAGTGCCTGGGCGGCCGGTGCATCCGGGTAAAGGGGCGCAAGAATCTCTGCGTGCTCTGCCGCACTCAGCGACTGACGGCCGCGATGAAGATTTAGGAAGGGCGCTTTAAGCCAAGAATGAAAGGCAGACATGCCCGAATTGTACGGGCGGGTTGTTGTTATCGGGCGCAGAGGTCCGGACCGGCGGCAAGGGTCATCGGTTCGGTACCGTTGACAAGAATATGGGATGCCACCATCGCCTTTGTCTTGAGTCGGCTCAGCATGTCCTGGACCACAGGATGATCCTGCCGCAGGGTCTTCACCTGTGAGAGATAGATCGTGGCGTGCTCCTGTTCTAAAGCGTCAAGCTGCTGACGTACTGCGGCAAGGCATCGGGCTTGATCGTCTTGCAAGACGTGATTACTTAGACAGACCGTGCGATTTTCTCGGGCCCAGTGCAGCCAGGGTTCTGCGAATTGACGTTCTTCGTCGCAGGATTTTTTTAGGCTTTCAGGCGCCTTTAGGCGAGGCTGCCGCTGACCAGATTGTGCAGTGGCAGCCGATACCGTCGCTAGACTCAGAAGGGAAAGAATGAGGATACGGATCGCGCCTGACATCAGAAACATATGCGTTAGAGGCCTACTCTCTGATTTGGTTCAAGATTACAAGCGCTCGTGACGGATTCTCCTGTGTCACAAACGGCTTGAGATTCACCGGGCGTCCCTTCACCTTGAGAGAAGCCTGATCGGGTTGCCCGAAGACAACGGCGGCGGTATCTGACGACGCAAACTCTATCTTCTGCCCAGGTTCGAGTTTGAGGTTTGATTTCTCACCATTGGCTTTGACGAGCTGCACCCATGTCGTCGCCTTGGATTCGAGCTGACTATCGGCTCCCCGTATGGCCGGTGATCCGGCCGGCGTGACAGTCGGTGCCTTCAAGACGGCGGGGGGTGCCGCCGTGGTGGCTGACGGGGCCGGGGGCGCAGCAGCTGGCGCCGTTGACGGGGTCCCAGCCTTTGTCGGGGTGTTCGTGCTGCTGGTTGTCACAGCAGTCGTTGGTGGCGTTGTTTCTGGGGCCGTTTTCTGCGGTTCTGTCGGTGGGGGAACTGGTGCGGGTGCCTCGGCCACGGGACTGGGCGTTGGTTTTTCCATCGCGACTTTGAGGACCCCAAGGGCAATCACAATGGCGGCGATCAGTGCCACCCAGCCTAGGGGCGAGCGCGGCTTTTCAGAGGATTGCATCAGCTCTGGGCTGCTGCCAAATCGCTCCCGTAATGAACCGGAGTCTTGCGTGCTCGTCGTGTCTTGTTCTACAAGAACGGCCTGTGGTTCTTGCGCTTCTTGACTCGGTAATGACACAACGTCGGGGGCGTCTTGAGAGGTCTCGGATGATGGTTCCTCGGCGACGACTGAGGAATCGGGTGCGACGATGTTGGCACTTTCGAGAGCCGCTGCCGGGGTAGGGCTGCTTGTTACGACGTGGGCGATTGAGACGCCAAGAAAAGCAGCATAGCGATCGACCGCCTGTCGGTAGTAACTGGCACTGTAAAAGGGAGTGAGATCAGCGGATTCGATCGCGCGAAGTTGTGAAGGAGAGAGTGCAATTCGAAAAGCCGCTTCCGCCAGATTTTCGCCCTTCGTTTCTCGTGCCTGCTTCAAGGCGAGACCAATCGCCTGTGCGTGCTCTTTCGGCATGTGATCAAAAGGCATTGGGGTGGTCCGTTTCTCTCGTTTTTATCGTTTTACCCTGACCTCGTTGCAGGAACGCGCGCAAGGCGGTGTCTCCACCGAAATTCTAGGGTTAATCGATCCACGGGATGACTTGTAAGGATGACTTCTCGGGTTATCCATTACGCCCTTAAGACGATGGTTTGAAACCCTGTTTGGCTAATTTTTTGTCCAGACCCCAAAATCTCGGTCTTTTTTTCACTAACTATATGATTTTTATAAGATTTTTATGGATTTCTCTGGGGTTCCGTAAAAACGACTCTGTCCAGAACAATCTGTCAATTTGTTTTGACATTAAAAAGTGTAAGCGTAAAATTACACCCACACGAAGTGCGGATTAGCAGTTGCCGGACGGGATGTGTGGCGGGTTCATTGCCATGTGTAACCCTCGTGCGGGTTCAGCACGAAGAGAGGTCTTTCAAAGGAGAAATGCGATGTCAGACCCAAATAAAGTATGGCCGACAGGTCTTACAGAAGCAGAATCAGAAGAGCTCCATCGGAACCTGATTCAAGGGACGCAAATTTTCGGGATGATTGCTGTGCTCGCTCATTTGCTCGCTTATATCTATTCCCCCTGGTTGCACTAAAAGGAGCAGATCATGATTTACGGAAAAATGTGGTGTGTGGTCAAGCCTTCGGTTGGTGTGCCCATCTTCTTGGCAGCGGTCGCGGTTGGATCGTTTGCTGTTCATTTGGCGCTGGTGACAAACACCACCTGGATCAAGGACTTCCTTAATGGGTCTGCAGCGAAGGTCGCTGTTGCAGCTCCTGCAGCGGCACCCGCTGCTGCCCCAGCAGTAAAGAAGTAACTTTGTCTTGGACCTGAGGGTTCAGAGTCGATGACCCTGAACCCTCGTTTTGTTTTCTAACTCGAGATTCGATTCCGCTGTGAACACGTCTCCAGCCCATCGACCGGGATCTAAGGTTGCCCACTTCTGGGTCAACTTTGGAACACGATTTCTACCGTTCGCAGATGCCGCTTCTCCGGATCTGCCGCTGCCTCGTCTTCTGCGTTTGTCTCTCTTTCAGGTGTCCGTCGGGATGGCCCTGGTGCTTCTGATCGGAACGCTCAACCGCGTCATGATTGTCGAGCTTGGCGTCTCTTCTGCACTGGTTGCCGTGATGGTGTCGCTGCCGTTGTTGTTCGCGCCATTTCGCGCCTTGATCGGGTTTAAATCGGATGTACACCGTTCAGAGCTGGGATGGCGACGTGTGCCGTATATCTGGATGGGCACGATGTTGCAGTTCGGGGGCTTTGCCATCATGCCATTTGCGTTGCTCGTGCTTGCGGGGAAAGGGCATGCTGCTGATGCCCCTGTGTGGATCGGGCAGGCGGGTGCAGCGATTGCTTTTCTTTTGGTTGGTGCTGGTGTGCACACGACACAGACCGTGGGGCTTGCACTTGCGACGGATCTTGCGCCACACGAGTCCCAGCCTAAAGTGGTTGGACTCATGTACGTGATGTTGTTAGTCGGCATGATCGGCAGTGCGCTGATCTTTGGTGTTTTACTCGAGGAATACAGCCCGGGTCGCCTCATTCAGGTGATTCAAGGTGCGGCGCTGACGACGCTCATTCTGAACGTGATCGCACTCTGGAAACAAGAGAGCCGCGATCGTAGCCGGATCCGCGCGAAGCATGCTGACCCAACCTTTCAAGAATCTTGGGCTGTCTTTGCGAAAGGCGGGCACGCCGTTCGACGCCTGCTTGTCGTGGGCCTTGGCACCATGGCGTTCACCATGGAAGATGTATTACTGGAACCTTACGGGGGTCAGATCCTGGGCATGAGTGTGAGTGCGACGACGCTGCTCACTGCCACGCTCGCGACCGGTAGCCTCTGGGGTTTCTGGTGGGCGTCGCGCGTACTTGCCAGAGGTGCTGATCCATTCAAGATGGCTAGCATGGGCTCTTGGGTGGGAGTACCCGCATTCGTATTGGTCATCATCGCTGCGCCACTCGGTTCACAGGCGATTTTCACGTTAGGGACATTTTTAATTGGGGTTGGCGCAGGGCTCTTTGGGCATGGGACGCTGACCGCCACGATGCAGTCGGCACCCAAAGAGCAGGTGGGACTTGCCCTGGGCGCATGGGGGGCATCGCAGGCGACTGCAGCCGGACTGGCTATGGCCCTGGGCGGCCTGATTCGGGATGCTGTCCCCTGGGGAGAACCCCTTGGCGGCTACCTCGTGGTCTACTCGATTGAACTTATCTTATTGTTTGCGACAATACTGGCTATGCTGCCGCTTATTCGGCACGCCAAGGGACGTTTACGGACAACAGCAGAGACTGTTGAACGGTTGGAATCTTAACCAAGAAGGGCGAGGGCATTATGGAAGTCTGGCAGATTATTTTGGTCTGGTGGTTTGTAGTAGCGATCATCTTGGTGGCAAATCATTTCAATCGCGGCGCGAAGTAGCCCGCATAACACCAGAAAAAGGCTCTGACATGTCAGAGCCTTTTTTCTTTATGCTGAGGGATCATTTCGTTTTTTACAAGGCTCCTCTGAATGACGCCACAGACTACCCTTCAGTTTCATGGTGCGGCCGGCGAGGTCACAGGATCTCGGCAGACCGTGAGCTATGAGGTTCATGGAAATCGTTATGAATTTCTGGTCGACTGCGGCATGTTCCAGGGGGGGCGAGAGGCCCTTCATCGAAATGGTGAGCGCTTTCTCTTTGACCCCGCAGCGCTTCGATTTGTGCTGTTGACACATGCCCATATTGATCACAGTGGGCTCTTACCCAAGTTGTGTCGGCAGGGGTTCAAAGGTCGGATCTATTGCACCCCCGCCACGCGAGAACTGCTTGAGATTTTGCTGCGGGACAGTGCACACATTCAGAAGATGGACTATGAACGTATCCTTCGACGACAGGAGCGTGGCCGTTGGCGTGGTGAGGTCATCCCGCCACTCTATGACCTTGATGACGTGGATCGGACGCTCGACCAGCTGGTCGCCGTCCCATACGGCAAAACCTTTGAGCCTGCTGCTGGCGTGTCTGCGCGTTTTGAAAATGCAGGTCATATCCTTGGATCTGCGATTGCGCTCGTCTCGATTGAGCGATCGACACCCCAACAGCCGCTGCGAATCGTGTTCTCCGGTGATCTGGGCATGCCGAATCGTCCGCTGATGCAGGATCCGGCACCGATCGACACTGCGGATGTGCTCGTGATCGAGTCGACCTATGGCGATCGTCTTCACAAGACGATCGATCACACCGAAGAAGAGATTGTCAGAATCATTACGCAGACTTTACGGGGGCAAGGAAACATTGTAATTCCCTCCTTCGCGGTCGGTCGGACGCAGGAGATTCTGTTTTTGCTGATCGATCTCGTTCGACGTAAGCGTCTACCGCATCTGGATATCTGGGTGGACTCGCCCATGGCAACGGCCGCCACAGAGCTCACACATCGATATTTCAGAGAACTGGATCGGGAGGCGAAGGAGACTTTTTCTTGGTTTGAATCGCATCCGAAGGCACTCAATATTCGGTTTGTGTCGAACGTTGAAGAATCCAAGGCACTCAATAAAATTAAGGCGGGCGCCATTATCGTTTCGGCCAGTGGTATGTGCGAGGCTGGTCGGATTCTTCATCACCTTTATTGGAATCTTCCTCGCGAGCAAAACGCGGTCATCATTACTGGGTTTCAGGCGCGCGGAACATTGGGCCGTAGACTGGTGGATGGAGAGAAGCAGGTCAGGCTCCTCGGAGAGGAGGTCGCTGTCAGGGCCTCTATTCATACCGTCGGCGGCCTGTCTGCCCACGCCGATCAAGACGGGCTACTGGACTGGTGTCGGCAGTTCAAATCGCCACCTAAGCGAACATTCATCGTTCATGGAGAGCCCCAGGCATCGGAGGATTTCCGCCGCGCGGTTGCCCAACAACTCGACTGGCCCAATCTGGTAGCTCCTCATCCGTTGACACGGTACGAGATCTGACCAGCGACTTGTATTGCCGCCTGTCTAGGACGACGATGATCCTGCTGCTATCATCTTTCGTTTAGAACTTAACCAGGAGCAATCAGATGAATAGCGGTCGAATTGTTCGAGGCAGTTTCATTGCGGTCGTGATATTTACTATTGCGGCAATCATGACACGTCAACTGGAGACCACCGCTCCGGCGGTGATGGGCGTTGTGCTCTTTGGCATGTACCTCGTGTCGGACTGGCTGCAGGCTCAGAAGCGCCATGGTGACCATGCCGCAGGATCAAAAAGTGCGGTATCTGCACTGTCGTCGAACCAGGGCGGCGCGATTGCTGGTATCGCCTTCGTGATCGGAGCGGTCGTGATTGCGGTAGCGTTTTTTGGACTGAAATCGGTTGCCTGAGAACTGTCCGCCGCCTGATCGGAACCTCCGGTCTCCGCGGCTTGTTTTACCAGCGGGTGCGATTGATAGTCATGCCCATGTGCTGGGGCCGGCAAGCGAATACCCCTATACGGCTGAGCGCGTCTACACCCCAGAGGACTGCACGCTAGCAGACTATGCCGCGCAGTTAAAGGCAATTGGTGTCTCGCGTGGCGTGCTCGTGCAGCCGAGCGTCTACGGCACAGATAACCGCGCATTGTTGGCGGCGCTCTCCGCGCAGCCGATTCCTTTGCGTGGCGTTGCGGTGATTAGACCGGAGGTGTCCGACAGCGATCTACAGTATATGCATGCCTTGGGTGTGCGCGGCATCCGCTGTAACTTGGTGGACCTCAAAGATCGGGCATCGGGGGTGCCGCTGGCACAGCTGACGGCTTTAGCGAATCGAGTTCGTCACCTGGGATGGCATCTCGAACTGCTGGCGCATGTCCACGAGACTCCCACACTGTTCGATGACTTCATTGATTTCCCGGTTGACCTGGTGTTTGGTCACTTCGGATATGTCCCGATGTCAAACGGGATTCATCACCCCGGCTTTAATGGATTGCTCGCCTTAATGGCTGCAGGCAAAGCCTGGGTCAAGATGACGGGACCTTATCGAATTTCTGCTTTGCACAATCTACCGTATGCCGATTTGCGTGGGGTCGTCGAGGCGGTGATCGATGCTAATCCGGAGAGACTAGTTTGGGGTTCAGACTGGCCTCATGTCATGATGAAGCATCGCATGCCGAATGATGCGGAGCTCGTTGATCTGTTGGCAGACTGGATCCCGTCCGATGCTCTTCGGCGAAAGATTCTTATTGATAATCCAGAAAAACTCTACGACTTCTCATGATTCCGATCCATCATCGTTTCCCGTACTCTGGAATTGCACAGCGTCCTGATTTCTCTTGGCCTGAAGGAAAGCGGCTGGCGCTCTATGTGGCGCTGAATGTCGAACATTTTCCTTTTGGTGCGCCAACGGGGATTGATCTTGATCGAGAAACAAAGCCATGGAGCCAGCGCAGCTGGCTCTGGCGTGAGTATGGCAACCGCGTGGGTGGCTGGCGCATGGCGGATCTTTTTGACGAGTACAAGATGAATCTTGGTGTGATTGTGAACGCGGCGAATTATGCGCACTGCCCGGAGTTGGTCTCACGCTTCCGAGATCGTGGCGATGAGCTCATCGGTCACGGGTTCTCAAACGGCACACAGCGTCCAATTGATATGGACGAGTCGACCGAGCGTGCCATGATTCGCGAGGTCACCGAGCTCATGCATCGGACTGATGGCGTTAAGCCCGCAGGCTGGCTATCGCCCTATTTGACACCAAGTGACAAGACCCCTGATCTCTTGGCGGAGTCCGGATACGAGTACCTGCTCGATTGGGGACTCTGTGATGAGCAGCCATTTTGGATGGCGACAGACCACGGAAAGATTCTTTCGGTGCCGTATCCCATCGAGTTAAATGACCAGCCCGCGATTGTTGGCAGACGGCTGACCGCATCTGGCTATGCGGACACGCTGATCGATCAGTTTGATGAGCTGATGCGGGTAAGTCGTCACCAGCCTGTGGTCTTTCCTATCTCACTGCATACCTTTGTGATGGGCCAGCCATACCGAATGGCCCAGTTGCGACGCGCGCTTGATCACATCCTGTCACGTCGCGATGAGATCTGGGTGACGCGACCCGTTGATCTCGCTCGCTATTACCGATCCCTGCCCAAAGACGTTCAGCTGCATGTCGCAGACTGATCAGTCGTTGGGCTGGATGCCCTATCCATGGGTAGCGATTCCTCATGCGAATGAAGGGCCGCTGCAAGGGCTGACCTTTGCCGTCAAGGATCTCTTTCATATCAAGGGATATCCAACGAGTGCAGGGCAGCCGCTCATTTTGACTATGTCTGGACTTCAGTCATCGACCGCCTTCGCAGTGGACGCCTGCCTTAGCGCAGGCGCTGAGTTCAAAGGAAAGACGATTACCGATGAGTTCGCGTTCTCTATGAACGGAAACAACGCGCATTTCGGAGCCCCGGTTAATGGCGCAGCACCAGATCGGATTACGGGGGGCTCATCGTCAGGGTCTGCTGCGGTGGTTTCTCATGACCTTGTTGACTTTGCGCTTGGCTCGGATACAGGGGGGTCAGTACGCGCTCCCGCAAGTCATTGCGGCCTCATTGGGCTGCGGCCAACGCATGGTCGGATCAGCTTAGACGGCTGTTACCCTCTGTCCCCAAGTCTCGATACCTGTGGCTGGTTTGCAAAAGACATCGAGATATTTCAGCGCGTGGGCCGCGTGTTACTCGGTGAGGATGCCGGCCCATCCGTGTCATCGGTTCGTCTGATACTCCCATCGGATCTCTGGTCGCTTCTCGCGTCAGAGGTTGCGAAGGCATATGCGCCGGCGGTGCAGCATGCTGCGGAGATCTTTGGGGCACCGATCGCCCGACCGATTGTGATGGAATCGATCGATGCCATGGTGCTCAACCTTCGCATTATTCAGGCTTTCGAGGCCTGGAAGACCAATGGTGAGTTGATTCGTCAGTTTCATCCACCCATTGGTCCAGGTGTTCGCGAGCGGCTTGAATGGGCATCACAGATCTCGGAAGAGGCCTATCAATCCGCCTGTACTTTTAGAGATCATTTCCGGCGAGCGATGCGAGATCTATTGGCTGACGACGGATTCTTGATGCTTCCAACGATGCCTGATGTCGCACCGTTGAGAGCGACCAATGAGATCGATCTTGATCGCTATCGAATGGCCTCTGTACAACTGCTTTGTACGGCCTCTCTTGCGGGGCTACCGCAGATCTCACTGCCGCTCGCGAGTCGTCTTGGCGTGCCGCTAGGGCTGTCTTTGGTAGGTCCGCCCGGTCACGACCAGGCGTTGATCGAATTGTCTAAGAAGCTGCTCTAGCGTTTGAGTCTAGTTCAGACGATTTCGAACTGATCTCGACGCACATGCGTCATATTTTGACCTTCGATCCGGATCAGGCTTGTCGGTGCATCCCGTTTCGGTGAGTGAATCGCACCTTCAGGGTAAACATGGACTGTTCCTGGTGTCAGTCGATAGGTTCTGACGAGACGAACCTTACCTGGGCGACCATCCTTTGGCCGTTCGATGACCTCGTAGTCACGCATCTCCGTTTCCCCGCGTGCCTGACCATAAATGGCCCAGGTATGAGCATGATCATGGGGGGCTGCTGTCTTGGGGTCTTTGTAGTTATGCGCTAAGATGCAAAAGCCTAATTCGGCATCCTCGTAGAGAATCTCTCGTTCTCCGACGGACGGTCCTATATAGGTACTGATGAAGTCTTGATCTTGTAGCACTTTCTGAATCAGTGAGGCGACCTGTTGGCGACCTCCTGGACCGGAGTCTGCCTTCAGCGCGTGATGGCACTGGCGAGAGAGTTCTTCAAGAGTGATGTTCATTGCGGTCTCCCTATAACAAACAAATCAGTATGACTTCCAAGGCTATCACTTTTCCTGAGCTTCAGCGTGCATTACACGATGGAGAAGAACTGGCGTTGTTAGATGTTCGTGAAGACGGTGAGTTTGGTGAGGGCCATCTCTTGTTTGCGACTCCTCTGCCGTATTCTGTTCTTGAACTTCGCATTTTTGATCTTGTTCCTTGTCAGTCTGTTCGGGTTGTACTGTGTGATGACGGGGTCTCTGGCATTGCTGCTCGGGCCCAACATCGACTGGAGCGGCTGGGATATTCGGACTGTCGGGTGCTCACCGGTGGTCTGCAAGCGGCTCAAGCGCAAGGGCATCCGATCTTCAAAGGAGTGAACGTCCCGAGCAAGCTATTTGGTGAGCTCGTGGAGCATGTCTATGGCACGCCGCGTATCACTGCTCGGCAGCTTGCTGAGATGCGGGCGGCAGGTGAGGATCTTATGGTGATCGATGGGCGGCCGATTCAAGAGCATCACAAGATGACGATTCCAGGCAGTATCTGTTGTCCAAACGGTGAACTGCCGTATCGCATCAGCGATCTGGTTCAGCAGCCCTCGACCAAGGTTGTCATTAACTGCGCAGGTCGGACGCGCTCGATTCTGGGCGCCCAGACGTTAATTAACTTTGGATTAGAGAACCCTGTGTTTGCCTTAGAGAACGGTACGCAGGGTTGGGCGCTGGCGGACTTTGCGTTGGAGTATGGCTCACAACAGCGCTACCCCGGCGATGCGAGCCCGATTGCGCTCAATGCCGATACCCTTGCGAATCGCCAAGCGGCGGCAAGAACGCTGATGGCGCGACACCAGGTGCCTTGGGTGACGGGGGAGACCGTTAATCGGTGGCGTCAAGAGCCAACTCGGTCGACGTACCTCTGTGATGTCAGAACACCTGCGGAATTCGCGCGCGGAAGCATTCCGGGGGCTGTCAATGCCCCAGGGGGTCAGCTTATTCAGGCGACTGATCAGTGGATTGGGGTGCGACGTGCGCGTGTCGTGATCGTCGATGGTGGTGACCATATTCGCGCTCCTTCGGTCGCGAGCTGGTTGCGACAGCTTGGTCATGAGACCTATGTCCTAGATGTCTCGACAGCCTCCGAGATTCTCCCCGTGTCGCCGCGGCAATGGTCCGGGACATTCGCCAAGAGCGCGATCACTGCGTCAGAGCTTGCCCGTCAAATGGCCGAACAACAAACAATCGTCATTGATCTTGGCCTTAGTATGGATTTTCGACGGGGTCATATTCCCGGTGCACGATGGGGGACACGGCGAGACTTGGCGCAGAAAGTCACACTTATGCTGAATGAACGTCCGGACACGCGTTATGTGGTGCTGATGGCCGATGATGATCAGAAGGCGCAGCTTGCGATGACAGAGCTCGAGGGACTTGTTCAAGAAAAGCAATGCTTGTTGCAGTTTCTCACGGGCGGTTTGCGAGCCTGGCAAGCCGATAATTTGCCGGTTGAGGCGACACCAGACCAGCCACCGAATGTGGACTGTATTGATTTCCTGTTTTTTGTTCACGATCGGCATTCCGGTAACCGTGAGGCCATGCGGCAGTATCTCGCCTGGGAGACAGGGCTGATGGCGCAGGTCACCGAAGATGATAAAAAGTTATTCACCCTTTATGAGCAGGTTCATGGCGAGTAGCGCACAGTTAAGTCTTACCCCCGAGGCATTGACGCAGTTATCCCCGAAGCGGATCCCCCCGACGCCTTATCAGTTTTTCTGGTCTCTGGTCTGGCGAGAGTTTCGCCTTCGTTCGCTGGGGCTCGCCCTTCTTGCGGCAACCGGTATCGGTCTGATGGGGTTTGAGCCGATTCTCATGCGGGACATGATTGATGAGCTTAAGACGGGCCAGCCCGACCCCGCTCGTGTCTGGTCTCTCTTCTGGTGGATCACCATTGTCTGGTTTGTCTCTTCCGGCGCGAATCGACTGCGTGACTGGCTAGATCTGTATACGGCCCCGGAGGTCCGCAAACGGGCGCAGTTAGAGGTGTATTGCTGGTTAGAGGGGCACTCGACGCAGTTCTTTCAGGATCACATGTCGGGTAGTGTCAGCCAGAAGGTGAAACAGATTGGGCAGGCGATGGTGGCCTTGATGGAGATTGTGTTTAACGGTTTTGTTCGGATGGTCGTCGCGATTCTCATGGCTGCGATAGTTCTATCTGCAGTACCCGCCTACTTTTTCTGGACGTTTCTGCTGTGGCTCGTGATCTTCATCTGGTTGTCGGCCTGGTTTGCGAGTCGCTGCGCACCGCTATTTCGTGCCTTTGGGGAGCAGGCCTCTGCCTCGACTGGAAAGCTAGTCGATGCTGTATCAAATATGGATTTGGTTCGTGCAAACGCCAAGAGAATCGCTGAGCGTCTTGGGCTATTCCGTGTACTGGATCTGGAAAAAGCGGCTTCGATGAATACCCGCCGTTTCCTCATCTATATGATGCTGGTGCTCTACTCGGCGTTACTGCTGTTTCAGTGCTTGTTCATCGGGCTTTCTATCGACGCGTATTTAGATGGGACGATGAGCTTAGGCGATGTCGTCATGGCAATCTCACTTGCTGCCATTTTGGTGCTGAATGTCTGGGGCTTATCGACGCAACTGATTCAGTATTTTGAACAAGTGGGCACCCTTGAATCTGCCCTTGCCTTGATCTCTCGCCCGCATCAGGTGACCGAAGCGCCCAATGCGAAACCCCTTATCGTCCCCCGCGGTGAGATTCAGTTTGATCGGGTGGACTATCAGCTTGCGGATGGTCGCTATCTTTTCCGCGATTTCAACCTGGTCATTCGCCCAAATGAAAAGGTTGGTCTCGTGGGCCCAAGCGGCGCCGGTAAAAGCACGCTGACCCGCCTGTTGCGGCGTCATTTTGACCTTGCAGGCGGACGGATTCTGATTGATGGTCAAGATATTTCTACGGTGACGCTTGACAGTCTTAACCAGGCCATCGCAGACGTCCCCCAGGATCCCGCGCTGTTCCACCGTTCCTTAAAGGAGAACATTGGGTATCCGCTGACGAATGCAAGTGATGAGCAGATCTGGGAGGCCGCGCGGCTCGCCCACTGCGATGGCTTCATTCAGTCACGCCCCGAAGGTATTGACTCGTTGGTCGGGGAAGGGGGGGTGAAGCTCTCAGGTGGTGAGCGACAGCGGATCGCCCTGGCTCGAGCGTTTATTAAGAACGCGCCGATTCTGGTGTTGGATGAGGCCACCTCTGCGCTGGACAGCGCGACTGAGGCATTGATTCAAGACGCGATCGATCGTGTCTGTCAGGATAGAACGGTCGTGGTGATTGCCCACCGGCTCTCGACGCTCACCCGCATGGACCGCATTGTTGTCATTCAGAACGGCGCCATTCGCGAGCAAGGATCCCATCATGAGCTCTTAGCGATGAACGGCCTTTACAAGGAGCTCTGGCAGCGGCAGTCCACCGAATTTGTCTGAGCCGCCGACAGGGCGCGCCCGCTTGCAAATGCGAATTATTCGCATTAACATAGAGGCCATCATCACTACGGAAAAGATCATCATGAGTCACTTCAAGCGCCAAATTCTGCGTCGAGGCGCCGCCGGGGCCGTTTTGGCGGTCCTTGTTGCCCCGGTGTTGTGGGCGATTCCGGCGGGAAAGACGCAGGCCCAGTCGAAGGAGCTAAATCTGTACTCGGCGCGCCACTATCCGAGCGACAACGAGCTCTATGCGGAGTTCACCAAGAAAACGGGGATTCGTGTCAATCAGATCCAGGCGGGCGATGAGGCGTTGCTTGAGCGTCTGAAAAGTGAGGGGAAGGCTTCTCCTGCTGATGTGATCCTGCTGGTGGACGCGGCACGTCTTTGGAAAGCGGAAAGTGAGGGCCTTTTTCAGGCCTTGAAGTCCCCGGTCCTAGAAAAAGCGCTACCGAAACAGATGCGCGTAAATGATCTCTGGTTCGGATTTACCACTCGGGCTCGGCTGATGGTCTACGATAAGTCTCGTATCAAACCTGAGCAGATTCAGACATACTCGGACCTCGCTTCGCCGGCCATGAAGGGAATGGTCTGCGCACGCTCTGGATCTCATACCTACATGCTGTCGCTACTCGCGTCGGTCGTTGAGCATCAGGGTGAGCAAAAGGCAGAAGCCTGGGCCAAGGGGGTCGTGACAAACCTTGCGCGTTCACCACGTGGTGGTGATACAGACCAGATCAAGGGAGTCATGTCCGGGGAGTGTGGCGTCGCATTAGCCAATTCTTACTATCTGGTGAGACTTCTGAAATCAAATAATCCAGAAGAGCGTGCTGCAGCGGCTCGGCTTGGTGTCATCTGGCCAAATCAAAAGACAACTGGAGTTCACATGAACGTGAGTGGCGGTGGAATGGCGCGCTATGCACCGAACCCAGATCATGCACGACGTTTTCTGGAGTTTCTCGCCTCGCCAGAAGCCCAGGCACACCTTGCGAACGCAAATAATGAATGGCCAGCCGCGGTCAATGTGAAAGTCGCCAATCCGGAGTTAGCCCAGCTCGGAAAATTTAAAGCGGACCCTGTTTCGATCGCTGTCATTGGCAGAAACCAGGTGATTGCCGCTAAAATCATAGATCGCGTGGGCTGGAAGTAATTCAACGCGCTGCCCCTAACCCATGGCCGTCTTTTTTGATCGACGGCTTTTTTGTGAGAACTGATGTCAGAGCGCCCCGATACGCCGTGCATTGCGATCTGCTCCACAACGAACGGAGACGACATCTGTCGCGGCTGCGGAAGAACGTTTGAGGAGGTCACGAACTGGGTGATCATGACCCCTGAAGAGAAGGCGGTCGTCTGGGATCGAATCGAGTCGGACCGGACAGCCTTGCGTTACACGACCTATCGCGATCGCGCGCGTTGATCGATCGCCCCCTGATATTGGATCGCCAGGGCATCATTGCTCGCCACACTGAGTCCGAGATCCCGCAGCAGACCGTCTTTGAGCCCATAGACCCACCCGTGGACGGTGACTGACTGGCCTCGGTCCCAGGCGTCTTGGACGCTCGTTGTCTGGCAGACATTAACGACCTGCTCGATCACGTTGAGTTCACAAAGCGCATCGTGCCGTTCACCTCGATTCAGAATCTTTCCGAGATAGGACCCGTGCTTATCCCCCACGTCTCGGATATGCCGAATCCAGTTGTCTGCTAAGCCTACACGCGCATTGTCGAGTGCTGCACGAACGCCGGAACAGCCATAGTGGCCAACAACGATGATGTGCCGTACTTTCAGCATATCGATTGCAAACTGAATGACTGATAACGCGTTTAAGTCCGTATGCACTACAAGATTTGCAATATTCCGATGAACGAACAGTTCGCCGGGGGCGAGCCCGGTAATCTCATTTGCCGGGACTCGGGAATCGGCACAACCAATCCATAGGTACTCGGGAGACTGCTGGTTTGCGAGATTAGTGAAAAACGCGGGATCCTCCTGTTGGGCACGATGGGCCCATTCGACGTTATTTCGAAGGAGGTTTTCCAGCGTGTTGTCTCTTGAAAGGGGTGCGTTCATGCATGCATCTGAAGGGCGCTATGCGCCGACAGCTTCGAATGGTACCTGATTCTGTTGCCTTGAGCAGATGAGGCTGCTCGTGGCTAGAACGCAGGTAGAAACTGATTTAGCCAGATCAATAACTCAACCAGTGGCCATATCAGACAGGTCAGAATGACCACCACCAAGATGATTTCGCCAACAGTTTGCCCCACGGAAAGATTTAACGCTCGGGCAAATCGTGGTGCAGTCACTTCTTGATAGTGCTGACGCTCAGGATCATCCTTGTCTGCGTCTTTAATACCCGTAATCATCCCAATGACGGGATTTGATTGATGAAGCGCAGTGGTCCATAAATTACCGATGAGATGCAGGGTGACAAGCGATGCAGCAATATTGCCTGACCAGTGATGCAGATCTTTTAATCCGATTGGAATGGCACTTCCTGCGACCGATATCGTCAAGACGTCACCCTCCCAGCGCGAAGGAATGGCGCTACCGAGAGGGCCAAGCGCCTGACCGGCGCTATAGAGCATTATCCCGAGGGCTCCCGTGATGAGCATACTTAGCATGAGCCCAATGATCATCCAGCCACCCAGCGGGTTATGCGAGATCGTGTGCCTTGGGTGCCCGATCACGGACGCTAATCCGTATTGAATCGTTGCCTTGGGCCCGGTAAGAAAAGTCGAAAATCGAACGGCGTGAGGACCGACAAATCCCCAGACAATGCGAAAGACCATGTACCCCATGATGATGTAGGCCGCTAATGCATGAAGCGGGAACTTGTCCGCCGGAAAATACAAGGCGGCAAAGCAAAGCACCATCAGCCAGTGCCCAATGCGAACAAGCGGATCCCAGACCTTTACATAGACCCGTTCAGGCTTACTGGCGGAGGGTTGCATAGAGGGTTGCGGCGCTTATCGCGATGGAGCGATTGTTATCGCGTCATGATCCATTGGACAACGGCCCGGATCTCCGTGTCATCTTTTGTTTTGAGCGGTTCGTGATCGACTTCTTTATTTTTCACTTCCGCTTTTGTCCGCGTTATGACCCGTTGGGTAAATCGTTGCTCAACGTTAGATCGTCCCTTGACGTCCGCATTAATCTCTTGGAAAGAGGGGGCGTCTTTTGCTTTGTTTTCGGTCTCAGAGTGGCACTTAAAGCAGTTGCTCTTCCTGAGTACCGCCTTGACCTGGTCATCTGATAACGGGGGCGCTGCGATAGCGGTCTGGCCAGTCACGGCAAGTGTTAGCGCCAAAACGAGAGTGCGGAATCGGTTCATAAGCCCAATACGGTAAGGGAATTCACGCTGTGTTGCATTGACCTAGTTCAATAATTGAGGGGTATTCCAACGGTTCTAAACGGGGGCCCAGGGGCTGCCGGAAGGGGGGCAGTGAATCAGAGAAACACCCGGATCTCGCTAAGGAGTTTCAGGCCCGTCAGGAACATCCCCAGGTAAAGCAACTTATAGAACCGCTGCTCAGGAATGGTCTGCGCAATTCGAACACCGATCCAAACCCCTAGAGGCGCAAGCGGCATAAGCACGAGAGAGGTCATGAGGTTACGCAGGTCGAGTAGGCCGAGCATCCAATAGGGAACCCATTTCGAGAGATTGATGACACCGAAAAAAACAGCAAATGTCGCAGCAAACTCGACAGGTTTCAGTCGTAACGGAATGACATAGGCGTTTAATGGAGGGCTGCCTGCATGGGCGATGAAGCTTGACAAGCCTCCGAGCACGCCGAGGAATCGGCCCCAATTTCGCGAAAGAGGCCGGTAAATGTGAGGGAACCGTTCTACTACGAGTCGCTGTGTAAGAAACAGGAGCGTCAGGATTCCAAGGATCACCGAAAGCATCGGTGCCGAGAGCAGGCCGAACAGGGCCCATCCGACGAGAGTGCCAACGAGGCCTGCTGGAATCAGAAGCCGAACTAGATCCCAGTTGCATTGACGGATTAAAAGTCTAAGCCCTAGAAGATCCATCACTAATAAGATCGGCATCATGATCGCAGCAGCCTGAGGGACTGTTACCACCAAAGCCATGATAGGAACGACGAGCGCCCCAAAGCCTCCACCAAAACCGCTTTTAGAGATGCCCATCAGCAGCACAGCGGGTACGGCGATGAGGTAGAACAGTGGATCAGTAGGAATCACAAAAATAGCCCGTCATCATCGACTCAATCATGGCGGAGAGCGACTTCCTCTACGAGGCAGCCTACTTTCCAACTTGTGCGAGGTTGACTGGACGAATCGGATTTCATACTCAGCACCTTCGCAGACCGCATTATCGCCGGATTAAGCGAGGTTACCCTGGGTTGAATGGAGCGCTTACATGGTTTTTTCTGGGAATGACTTGGCCGATGGCCCGTTGACAAGAAACGCGAAGTACCACTCGGGGGCACTATGACAGCAGCCGTGGTAACACAGCCCACATCTGGAGAGATTGCGACAATTCTTGGTGGATTTAAGTCTAGTTTTCTTGCGGTAGCACTCTTTTCTGGGGTGATCAATCTTTTGTATCTAAGTCCTGCGATTTATATGTTGCAGGTCTATGACCGGGTTTTGAACAGTCAAAGCGAAAGCACGCTGTTGGCATTAACACTTCTCGTTTTTGGTCTTTTTGTCGTCATTGGACTGCTGGAGACGATTCGCGGCAGCATTATGTCTAATGTTGGCAATGCGCTGGATGAGCAGCTCTCGTCGCGAATCTATCGGGCGACCTTCATGCGGCAGTTCCTTGGCGCCGAAGCGCAGGCCAATCAGCCCCTACATGATCTGAGCCAACTTCGCCAGTTCTTCTCTGGGAGTGGTCTCTACGCACTCTTGGATCTACCGTGGCTTCCCATCTTTCTCATCACTATTTTTCTTCTTCACCCATGGCTCGGCTGGTTTGCGTTGTTCGGGGCGATCCTTATGTTCGGCGGCGCGCTAATGTCTGAACGGCTTGCTCGAAAGCCACTAACCGAAGCGAGTCAATGGTCTATGGCTGCACAGGGTCTCGCTGCGAGTCAGCTGCGTAATGCCGAGGTTGTCAGTGCCCTCGGCATGATGGGGGGGTTATCCAGCCGTTGGAAGAGCCTACAACAAAAGGCACGCGACTATCAGCAGCAGGCCTTCGAGCGGGTTGCACTGACGTCTGGATCTTCGCGAGTGCTCAGACTGATGCTTCAGTCTGGTGTTCTCGGACTCGGCGCCTATCTCGCGATTCAGGGGGAGATGTCTCCAGGATCGATGATTGCTGCCGCCATCCTCATGACGCGGGCACTTGCCCCACTAGAGTCCGTGATTGGGCACTGGAAATCACTGCTCAACACCTTAAGTGGTTATCGACGCCTAACGGATCTTTTGGCGGAGTTCCCGGAAGCTGTTAGGGGAGTAGCGCTGCCAAAGCCCCGTGGTGAAGTATCGTTTGAGAACATTTTCGTAGCGCCCCCCGGAACGACCAACTACATTCTTAAGGGTGTGAGTTTCTCCGTGGATGCGGGGGAGACGCTGGGCGTCATTGGGCCTTCGGCTGCTGGGAAATCTACCCTTGCCAGAGCCATGATTGGGATCTGGCCTACCGTGCTCGGGAAGGCGCGTCTTGACGGAGCAGAACTGTGCCAGTGGGATCGTGAGCACCTTGGCGGATCTATCGGTTATCTCCCGCAGGATATTGAGCTCTTTAGCGGCACAGTGGCCGAGAACATTGCTCGGTTCGGCGAGTTGGACTCTCAGAAGATTATCGATGCCGCGAGGGCTTGTCATATTCACGAGATGATCGTGCGGCTTCCACAGGGGTATGAGACGCTTGTCGGTGATGCCGGAGCCATGCTCTCCGGTGGGCAGCGCCAGCTTATTGCGTTAGCGAGAGCGGTCTACGGGGCACCATCATTAGTCGTTTTAGATGAGCCTAGCGCGAGTCTTGATGAATCTGGTCTTAGGGCGCTCTTTGGTGCCATCGCTCATCTGAAGAAGCACAAGGCTACATTGGTACTGATTACTCATGATATGCGCCTTCTTAAGGCCGCCGACAAACTCTTGATTCTTCAGGACGGAGTAGTCCGGGATTTCGGACCGTCGTTAGAGGTGCTGTCTCGCTTAAAGTCCAAGGCAGGGTGATATGAGATCACAGATTTCAAGCGGGTTCTGGGTGATTGGGATTTTTCTAATTGGCTTTGCTGCCTGGGCATCTATGGTGCCGCTTGACTCGGGTGTTCCTTCTAGCGGCATCGTCGCTGTGGATGGCAGAAGGCGTGTGGTTCAGCATCAGACCGGAGGGATAATTAAGCGGGTTCTGGCGAAAGAAGGAACGGAGGTCACTCAGGGCGAACTTCTCGTTAAGCTAGAGGATAGCGCTGAGCGGGCGGTTCGCTCCCAAGTCGCTGCTGAGCTTCGTGCAACACAGCTCAGGATCGATTCACTAGAACAGCTCCTTCCTGGTCTTCAGGCACTTGCCGATGATGGGTTCTATCCGCGGAATCAGGTAATTGAGCTTGAGCGCAAGCTTCTCGAGGCGGAGGCACTTGAGAGGGGGTTGGTCGATCGTCTGGCTGCGGCGGACCGCGACCTCCAGCGGACGGAGATTCGTGCGCCCATTCAGGGTCGTGTGATGGGGCTAGAAATCAATACACCAGGAGCGATTGCACTTCCCGGAGTAAAGCTGATGGAGATTGTTCCTCCGGAGGATCAGATCATTATTGAGGCACGGATTCGTCCCC
>JACCDS011444690.1_pt1 | contig 68348 bp, 67 predicted proteins | sample 7446441 | NCBI WGS metagenome assembly JACCDS01 (sample SAMN15323445, study PRJNA562643) | freshwater metagenome | isolation source: river surface water | place: USA:Blue River Watershed | collected 2017-08-17
GCTGGATGGGCGAACATTTGGTGTGCAGTCCTTGCGGGGCGGGCAAGGTGCCCTGGCCAAAAGGAGTGGTTCCTGTAACCCTTGAGGGTGGTGGCCGGTCCGGAGGTGCTGCTGTCGCGCTTGCGTATAGCCTTAGATTATAACGCTCGACGAAGTTCCCGGCGCGGCCCGCTCACTCGATCGGTTGTGCTTCAAGCGCTTTGCGGGTGGCCTGCACCTCGCGGTACAAAGCCAGCGCCTCGGGGTCTGTGCCTGCCTGAGCGATCAGCTCGGTTTCGCGGATTTTCAGTCGCTCGATGTGCATGCGGCGCAAGAGTTCGCGCAATTCCCTGCGAGCTTCGTGTTCCGTGGCAGGCCGGCTTTCTGGTGAGCCATCTTCTTCTGTGCGTTCCAGGGCCGTGCCGCTGTCGTTCAGCGTCAGGGCCAGCTCCTCGAAAGGTTGACCGCGCAAGGCTTCTCGCAGGGCGGCCCAAGGTTGGGCGCCGTGTTCATGCCATTGACCCTCCAGCCATGCAAACAGACTGCCGTGTGGGTCGGGTTCCAGCGCCAGCAGATGGTGGTCTTCAGCGGTCAGCCAGTCCCAGGCGTCAGGGGTGCCCAACACCAGCCGCGCCACCCGGTCGGCCTTGTCCAGCCAGCCTTTGGGTGCGCGGCGTCGACGAGGCGTCGTTTGCAGGTACGACGTTGGGCGTAGGCCGCCCTGGGCTGGATCAGCCTCTGTGCCCCGCTGGGTCTGCATGTTGCCAGGTGCGCGTGCAGGAGCTGGGTAATGATGCACCTCGGGCGGCGCAGATTCCCCCTTTTTGCGCGACGAGTGTGAGCTGCGCTGCCCTGGCGCTTGCCACAAGCCGGCCAGTTCCCGGGGGTCCAGGCCCACGCCGTCCGCCAGTTCCTGCAACAGCTGCCGGCGCAGCGCTCCGTCTGGCATGGAACTCCACAGCGGTTGCGCCTGACTGGCCATGCGGGCGCGGCCTTCTGCCGTGTCCAGATCGCATCCGGCGGCGGCGGCTTCCACCAAAAAGCGGCTCAGTGGGACCGCTGCTTTCACCGCTTCGGCAAAGCCTTCTGGCCCATGGGCGCGAATGTAGCTGTCGGGGTCGTGTTCGGCCGGCAGAAACAAAAATTTGATGCTGCGTGTGTCGCTGGCCCAGGGCAGGGCGGCTTCCAGCGCTTTGCGCGCAGCCCGGCGGCCCGCTGCATCGCCGTCAAAGCTGAACACCACTGCGTCGCTGAATCGGAACAACAGCCTCACGTGGTCGGGCGTGCATGCCGTGCCCAAGGTCGCCACCGCATGCCCAAAACCCAGTTGGGCCAGTGCCACCACGTCCATGTAGCCCTCGGTCACGAGCACATAACCGGCGGCGCGGATGGCGCTGCGGGCCTCGAACAGGCCATACAGCTCATGGCCTTTGCTGAACACTGGGGTTTCGGGTGAGTTCAGGTATTTGGGCTCGCCCTGGTCCAGCACCCGGCCACCAAAGCCAATGTATTCACCCTTGACGTTTCGGATCGGGAACATGATCCGCTCACGGAAGCGGTCATACCGACGACCTTCCCCACCTTCACCGGCGGCGACCTCGGTACCGTCGTCCGGCGCGATGACCAGTCCGGCATCGGTGAGCAATGCACTCTGGTAATCCGGGAATACGGTGGACAAAAAGCGCCAGCCCGGCGGGGCGTAACCCAGCGCAAATGTCTTGGCTATCTGGCCGGTCAGCCCACGGCGCTTGAGGTAGTCGATGGCAGCAGGGGCCTGTTTGAGCTGAGCTTTGTAGGCATCGGCGGCTTTTGCGAGCACGTCATTCAACGTGCTTTGGCGCTTGCGTTGTTCGGCAGCCCGTGCGCGTTCCTGAGGCGGAATGTCCTCTTCCGGCACTTGCAATCCCACCTGCTGCGCCAGGTCTTTCACGGCCTCCACAAACCCGATCCCCGTGTGTTCCATCAGAAAGCCGACCGCATTGCCGTGCTTGCCGCAACCGAAGCAGTGAAAGAACTGCTTGGTCGGACTGACGCTGAACGAGGGTGATTTTTCGCCGTGGAACGGGCACAGGCCCATGAAGTTGGCGCCGCCCTTTTTCAGTTGGACGTAGCGACCCACCACCTCGACGATGTCGACGCGGGACAGCAACTCCTGAATGAAACCTTGGGGGATGGCCACTGCGTATTGTCACCCACCGCGCACAGCACGCGTTTGGGTTGCGTTCAGCCCCGCATCACGCGGTTTTTGCCAGCCCGCTTGGCTGCGTACATCGCTTGGTCAGCGCGCTGTAGCGCCTCGGCGCTGGTTTCCTGGGGCGACATCAAGGTCACGCCCGCGCTGAAGGTGATCAGCAGGCGTTTTTCGCCTTCCATGAACAGCTGCGTGGTCAACTCCCGCTGCAGTCGGGTGATCACCTCTACCGCCTCATCGAGTCCGGTGTCAGGCAGCACGACCACAAATTCTTCGCCGCCAAAGCGCGCCACCGAATCGTTGGGTCGCAAAGCCCGCCGCACCACGTCCGCCAGGTGCTTCAACGCGCTGTCGCCCGTCAGGTGCCCGTGGGTGTCGTTCAATTTTTTGAAGTCGTCGATGTCCAGCACCGCCAGGCAGACGTCAATGCCCATGCGGTCGGCGCGGGAGACTTCTCGCTCCACCACCTCCATCAGGCCCTTGCGGTTGAGCGCACCCGTCAGGAGATCGTGGCTCGCCATCGCGCTCATCCGGTCCAATTCCTGCCGCAGGTGCTGCACTTCAGCCTCGGCCTCCAAGGCGCGCTCACGCAGGCTTTGCAATTCCTCCCCGGTACGGCGGGTGTCGATCGCCATGGATCGGGCCGACTGAATGGCCTCTTGCAGCACGGGCGCCATCTCGGTCACATCCCGCGCCGTTTCCAGCCGGGTGGCGCAACTCTCCATTTGAACTTGGAACTGCTCGTTCGATGCGGCCGTCTGTGCGAGGCGCTCCAGAAACACGCTCAGCGTTTCCTTCATCACCTGCTGGGCTTCGAGCACGTGTTCGCGTGCCTGTGCCTGCTTGAGCAGCACGTCCTTCAGGCGACGCTGTACTTCGTCCAGTCGCCGGGCCGACAGGGGCGGCAGCGTGGCCTCTTTCAGCGCGTTCATTTGCTGCTGTAGCCAGGGGCTGTCCGGGTTGATTTGTTCGAACTGCTCGAACACCGTGTGCAACAGGCTCAACAGTGTCTCGCGAATCTGACGCTGCTCTTCGGCCACAAAAGACAAGCGGAACGCGTAGTCGCCCATCATTTTGCGCAGCACCGTGTGGTGCGGCATGTTCTGCCGCAACTCGCTGACCAGCTCCCGTGCCTGCGCAGCCACTTTCAGGTCGTCGTTGCCCACGGCGGGCAGCGCGTGATCCACAATCCGCGCCATTTGCTCGGCCAACTCAGTGGGCAGACCCAGTTCGCGTGGCGCTTCCAGCTGCCCGACGCTCACCTCGGTGGCTGTGGACTGTTTGCTGACCAGATTGAGAACCGCCTTTTCAAGGTCGTCCCAACTGTGCAGGGTCACTGCCTTGTTGAATTGCGCCCGAAATCTCTGTTGAGCTGGACTTTTGTCCGGCAGCGCCTGCCCGATTTTGCGCAGAGGCTCCAGCGGAAAGGGGCGCAGGGCGCGGGTACCTGCGACCTCGTGGTACGCGGCTTGAAAATTGTCCGGCGTGGGGGGTAACTTGCGGGTGGCCAGCAATTTGACCACTTCTCTGGCAATGTCCTGCGGCGTCTGTGCAGCCATGAGCAATCGCGGTTGGAATAGGCTGTCATCTTACACCGCAGGCGGTGCCTTTTTGGCCTGTCAGCGCGGGGGCAGGCGGATCGCGCCATCCAGGCGGATCACTTCGCCGTTGAGCATGTCGTTTTCCAGAATATGGCGCACCAGCTTTGCATAGTCTTCTGCGCGGCCCAGGCGCGAGGGGAAGGGCACGCTGGCGGCGAGGGCGTCCTGCACTTCCTGTGGCATGCCAAACAGCATCGGCGTGCCGAAAATGCCCGGTGCAATCGTCATGTTTCGAATGCCGTTGCGCGCCAGATCGCGCGCGATGGGCAAGGTCATGCCCACCACACCCCCTTTGGATGCAGCGTAAGCGGCCTGGCCGATCTGGCCGTCATAGGCAGCAACGCTGGCGGTGGAGATCAGCACTCCACGCTCACCCGTGACTTCAGGGTCGTTGCGGGTCATGGCATCGGCGGCCAGACGGATCATGTTGAAAGTGCCCACCAGGTTCACCATGATGGTTTTGGTGTACAGGCTCAGGTTGTGCGGCCCGCTTTTGCCCACCGTCTTCTCGGCGGGGGCAATGCCAGCGCAGTTGACGAGGCCCACCAATTTGCCTTGTCCAGTGGCAGTTTCCACCGCAGCGGCGGCGTCTGCTTCGTTGCTGACGTCGCAGCGCACGAACGTTCCGCCGATGTCGCGCGCCACTGCCTGGCCGCGTTCTTCTTGCATGTCAGCCAGCACCACTTTGCCACCGTGAGCGGCCAGCATCCGGGCCGTACCTTCGCCGAGGCCCGACGCGCCACCCGTGACCAAAAAGACCTTGCCTGCAATCTCCATCTGCCGCTCCTGCTTGGTTGATATGACGTTTACGTAAACGTAAATTATCAATCAAAAAAAGACCCGCAGGTGCGGGTCTTGTCGAAGCAAGATTTACTTGTAGCCCACGCGATCGAGCATTTGTTGCACTTTGGTCATGTTTTTAGCCACCACACCCAGCGGAATGTTCTCGGCCTTGAAGTTGGCGCCACCCATGGCTTTGAGTGCCGCGTTCTCAACTTTGACGCCTTTGGCAGCGGGGAATTCGTTGTTGCCGTTGGCGAAGTATTCCTGAGCGAACGGGCTGGCCAGGAACTCCATGAATTGTTTGGCAGCGTCCAGGTTCTTGGCGTGTTTGGCCACAGCCGCGCCGCCGATGTTGACGTGGGTGCCGCTGGTCCCCTGGTTCGGGAACACGACACGGATTTTGTCCATCACTGCCCGGTCTTCGGCCTTCCCCGATTTCAGCAGACGGGCCGCGTAGTAGGTGTTGGTGAGTGCAATGCCGCATTCGCCCGTTGCGACGGCCTTGATCTGATCGGTATCACCGCCTTTGGGGTCGCGTGCCATGTTGGCCACCAGCCCTTTGAGCCAAGCTTCGCCTTGCTGGTCGCCCAGGCGCTCCACCACGGTGGCAAACAGCGACAGGTTGTACGGGTGCGAGCCCGAGCGCGTGCAAAGCAGGCCCTTGAGCTTGGGATTGGCCAGTTGTTCGTAGGTCGCCACGTCTTCGGCTTTCACGCGCAGCGGGTCGTACACGATCACGCGGGCACGGGTTGAAAAGCCGGTCCAGGTCACGCCGTCAGGAGTGGGGGTGGCGCGCAGGTTGGCTGGAATGGCCGCATCGAGTTTCGCGGATTTGATGGGGCGGAAGAGCCCCTGGCTGTCCGCGGCCGCCATGCGGGCTGCGTCCACCAGCAGCACCACATCGGCTGGCGATGCCGCACCCTCGGCGCGCAGTCGTGCCAGGATGCCCGCGTCGTCCGCCTCGACGCGGTTCAGCTTGATGCCCGTCGTTTTGGTGAAGGTGTCATACATCACCTCGTCGGTCTGATAATGACGCGCCGAATAGATGTTGAGCACTTTGTCTTGAGCGGATGCCACAGATGCGACGCTGGCAAGCGCGATCAAACCAATGGCGGGAGCGATGAATGAGCGCATGGTGAAGAAAATCATTCGTTGTTGAAACTTGTCGTTATCGTAACACAAACGCGAATCATTATTGTTGTGAAAACATTTCTTTGGTCTCGTCGAGGGCTGATGGCATCTGGTGCTGCGTGGCTGGTGGGTTGCGCAGTCAAGCCGCTGGAACCGCCAGAACCGAATGTACCGACGCCTCAACCTGCGGTGCCCACCACCCGTGCGCCGCGCTTGGGCCTGGCGCTGGGTGGAGGAGCGGCCCGGGGTTTTGCCCACATCGGCGTGATTCAGGTGCTGGAGCGTGAGGGATTCAAGGCCGACATGGTGGCTGGCACCTCTGCTGGCAGCCTGGTAGCGGCATTGCACGCCAGTGGCATGGGCGGTGAGGCGCTGGAGCGCGCCGCCCTGGAGATGGAAGAAGCCGCGATTGCCGATTGGACGCTACCGATCTTTAACCGGGGCCTGTTGCGTGGCGAAGCACTCGCCCGCTATGTGAATCGGCAAGTGCAAGGCCGATTGTTGCAAGACATGCCCACGCCCTTGGGCATCCTCGCGACGGATCTGAGCAGCGGAGAGGGCGTGCTCTTTCGCCGAGGAGATACCGGTACGGCTGTCCGTGCCTCGAGCGCGGTGCCTGGTGTTTTTACCCCGGTAGACATTTCAGGGCGGTTGTACGTGGATGGTGGGTTGGTAGCGCCGGTGCCGGTGGATCAGGTCCGCCAGATGGGCGCAGAGTTGGTGGTGGCGGTGGACATTTCCAGCCCGCCCAACCCCAGCCCAGGACAAGATGTGCTGCGGGTGTTGTTGCAGACCTTCAGCATCATGGGGCAAAGCATCAACCGGCATGTGCTTGCTTCGGCTGAAGTGCCAGTGCAGCCCAAGCTGGACGGTGTCAGCAGTGCCGATTTCACCGCCCGCCAACGGGCCATGGCGGCGGGGCGGCAGGCGATGCAGGCGGCGATGCCTCGTTTGCGCGAGCAATGGCAAGCGCGTCGCCAGCCCGTGGCGACCCAGCGCAGTGCCATCCGGTAACGAAAAAAAGGCCTCGCAAAGCGAGGCCTGAAGGGTCCCTGAATCCGATTTCGAAGAGACCCGAGGAGACAACCGGAAACTGATCAGCGCTTTTTGGCGGCTGGCTTGGAAGCCGCCAGGGCGTTGCTGGCCATGGTGTTGAAGTTGGACTCGGCAATGTCGCTGGCCTGTTTGACCGCTTTTTGCACGGATTCCATGGCGTTGGTCGCAGCGGCCACAGCGTTCTTCATCACGGCGACCGCCGTTTCAGAGCCAGCGGGCGCGTTTTTAGCCACGTTGTCCACCACGGACATGAATTTCTGTTGAGCTTCGGCAGCCTGGCCTTCCGCGGCCTTGGTGAACTCGGCACCGGTACCGGATGCGATTTCGTACAGCTGACGGCTGTAGGCAGAGGCTTTTTCGGCCAGCGGCTGCATCAGCGAAGCTTGCAGCGTCAGCAGCTCCTGAGCGTCTTTCACGCTCATGATCGCCTGGGCGTTGCTGGCGGTGTCTGTCAAGGCGGCTTTGGTGGCCTGAACGTTCAGTTCAACCAGCTTTTCCACGCCTTCAAAGGCCTTCTGTGTCAGGCCGAACAGGGTTTCGATATTGGCTTTTTGCGCGGCGAGCAATTGTTCTGCGGTCAACATGGACATACTCCGTGTGGGCTGAGGATAAGTTGCTGCACTGCAGCATGGTTTCAATTATAGGGACTCTGTCTGGAATTGCAAGCCATTTTGTTGCAATGCAGCAAAATACTTCCCGGCACCTCGGTGGCACGGTTTGTCCCTTGGCCTGCATGCGGACATCGCCGACGGCACAATCAACGCCGTGCAAGCTTTTTACGCCGACCATTTCGTACTGCCCCTGCCCGAGGGGCACCGTTTTCCCATGGCCAAGTACGCCATGCTGCGGCAAGGGTTGGCGCGTGAATTGCCCGAGGTGAGGCTGGAGCAGGCGCTGCCAGCCACCAATGGCGAGTTGGCGCTGGTGCATACACCGCGTTACATCGATGCGGTGTCAAACGGTGGGTTGACACCCGCCGAGCAGCGCGAAATCGGGTTTCCCTGGACGCCTGCGATGGCTGAACGAGCCCGCCGCTCTGTGGGCGCCACCGTGCAAGCCGCACGGGTGGCGCTGGCCGGGGAGGGCGTGGCCGCCAACCTGGCCGGTGGTACCCATCACGCCTACGCTGACAAGGGCGGTGGTTTTTGCGTGTTCAACGACGCAGCGGTGGCCGCCCGCCTGATGCAGGCCGAGTGGGCACGGCAAGCCCGTCCTGCGGGGCGCAAGCCTTTGCAGGTGGCGATCGTGGATCTGGACGTTCACCAGGGTAACGGCACTGCCAGCATTTTCCGCAATGACCCGTCAGTCTTCACCCTGTCGGTGCACGGAGCCAAGAACTTTCCTTTTCGCAAAGAGGCCAGCGATTGCGACATCGATCTGCCCGACGGGTGCGACGATGCAACCTACCTCGAAGCGGTGGACCATGGGCTGGACGAACTGGGGCGCCGCTTTGAGCCTGGGCTGGTGTTTTACCTGGCTGGGGCGGATCCCCACGAGGGCGACCGCTTGGGCCGCTTGCGAGTCAGCGACGACGGCATGCAAGCGCGGGACCTGAAAGTGTTTGATTGGGCCCTCTCGCGTGGTGTGCCGGTGGCGATGAGCATGGCCGGCGGTTATGGACATGACATCCAAACCACCGTGCAGGTGCAGATGAACACTTACCGCATCGCGCTGAGCCATTGGCGCCGGTGGCAGAATCGCAGCAACATTGCCCATTGAAACGACAGGAGACTTTGATTTGAATCCCCTTGAACAACACTCACGCCATGCCGTTTCCGACCCTGCCAGCGTCGATGCGGCGATCACTGGGCGCATGTCGGTACGCGCCTTCCGCTCCGACCCGGTGCCTCGTGCCACGCTGGAGCACTTGCTCGAGGTGGCCAGCCGCGCACCGTCAGGAACCAATACCCAGCCATGGAAGGTGTACGTCCTTCAAGGCCGTGCTCGAGACACACTGGTTGATAAAGTGTGCGCTGCACACGAAGCCATGCGCAGCAACCCCGCGTTGGCGGCCCAGTACCAGGAAGCGTACGATTACTACCCTCGCGAGTGGATCAGCCCCTACATCGACCGTCGTCGCGAAAATGGCTGGGGCCTGTACGGATTGCTGGGCATCACCAAAGGTGACAAGGACAAGATGCACGCCCAGCACCAGCGCAATTTCAAGTTTTTTGACGCTCCGGTGGGTCTGATGTTTACCATCGACAAAGTGATGGGCGGCGGTTCGCTGGTGGACAGCGGCATGTTCATCCAGAACCTGATGGTCGCTGCCCGCGCCCACGGGCTGGACACTTGCCCGCAGGCCGCCTGGAACAGTTTTGCCAACATCATCCTCCCGCATGTGGGTGCGGGCGAACAGGAGATGCTGGTTTGTGGCATGGCCCTGGGCTACGCCGATGCCACCGACAAGGTCAACACCTTTGTCACTCCACGCGAGCCGGTGAAAAACTTCACCACCTGGCTTGAATGACTTTTTGCAAGGATCACCTATGAATACCACTCCCAGCGGACTCCAGTACGAGGACACCGTGATCGGCTCCGGCAGCGTGGCCACTGCAGGCCAGCGTGTCAGCGTGCACTACACAGGCTGGCTTTACAGCAACGGCGAGCAGGGCGGCAAGTTTGACTCCAGTAAGGACCGGGGTCAGCCTTTTGTGTTCCCGCTGGGCGCCGGACACGTCATCAAGGGCTGGGACGAAGGCGTGCAGGGCATGGCCGTGGGGGGGACCCGCCGTCTGGTCATTCCGCCCGAGCTGGGCTATGGCGCACGTGGTGCCGGCGGCGTGATTCCGCCCAACGCCACGCTGCTGTTCGAAGTGGAACTGTTGGCGGCCTGACGCGATGACAACCCGCCCCGCCGTGCTGGTGGCTCGCGCTATCTTCCCCGAGGTGCTGGCGCATTTGCGCGAGCATTTTGACGTCACTTACAACGAGAACGACGAAGATTGGTCGCCCCAAGTCTTGCGGCATAAGCTGCAAGGGCAAGATGGCGTGCTGACCACCGGCGCGCAGCGCATTGACGCCGAGTTGCTGCAGGCCTGTCCGCGGCTGCGCATTGTTTCGAACATGGCGGTGGGCTACAACAACTTTGACGTGCCGGCCATGACCGCTGCCGGCGTGGTGGGCACCAACACCCCCGACGTGCTGACCGAAACCACGGCCGACTTCGGGTTTGCGCTGATGCTGGCAGCAGCACGTCGAATGGCTGAAAGCGAACATTTCCTGCGCGCAGGCCAGTGGAAGCGTTGGGCCTACGACATGTTCGCCGGGCAGGATGTGCACGGCAGTACCTTGGGCATTCTGGGCATGGGCCGCATCGGTCAGGGCATTGCCCGGCGTGGCGCCCATGGTTTTGGCATGAGGGTGATCTACCACAACCGTTCACGGCTGGACGCCAGCACCGAAGCGGAATGCCAGGCCGAGTACGTCAGCAAGGAGGAGCTGCTGCGACAGGCCGATCACCTGGTGCTGGTGTTGCCTTACACACCCGAGAACCACCACACGATTGGCGCAGCCGAACTGGCGCAGATGAAGCGCACCGCGACCTTGGTGAACGTCGCGCGAGGCGGCATTGTCGACGACGCGGCGCTGGCTCAGGCGCTTCGGGAGCAGCGCATTGCGGCAGCCGGGCTTGATGTTTTTGAGGATGAGCCCAAGATCCATCCCGACCTGCTGACCGTGCCCAACGTGGTGCTGACCCCGCACATCGCCAGTGCAACGCGGGCGACCCGTTTGGCCATGGCGCAGCTGGCGGCTGACAACCTGATCTCATTCCTGACCGAGGGCAAGGTATTGACTCCGGTCAACGCACCGGAGACTCTGCGCTGCCCCACATAATCGGCAGATGACCGATTTCCCGAATTTCTGGCTGGTGCTGCTGGCCTTGGTGCAACTGTTGGTACTGGTGGCGCTGGCGTGGCGCCTTCGGTTCGGCACTCCCGAAACGCCGGATGCACTGGCCGCCCGCCAGCGATTGCAGGCATGGATGGATGCGCACGCGGAGCGGACAGACCGGCTGGAGCGTGAACTGCGACGCGAGGTGAGCGATTCCGCCCGTGGTTTGCGTCAGGAGTTGACCCAGACACTGGCCACCTTTCAGGATACGCTGCTGAAACAGGGTTCCGATGCGACCCGCACGCAGAACGCACAGATTGACGCGTTCGCTCAACAGCTGGTGCAGCTGCGCGGTACCCTGGGTGACACCCTCACGCTTCAGTTGCAAGCGTTGAGTGAGGCCAATGCGCGCCGGTTGGGCGAAGTCCGCGCGACGCTGGAGGCACAACTCACCCAATTACAACAAAGCAACGCCACCAAGCTCGATGAAATGCGTGCCACAGTGGACGAGAAGCTGCATCAAACCCTTGAAACACGGTTGGCAGAGAGCTTCCAGCACGTGGCACAACGCCTGGAACAAGTGCACAAAGGTTTGGGTGAAATGCAATCGCTGGCCGCCGGTGTGGGCGACCTCAAGCACTTGCTGACCAACGTAAAAACCCGGGGCATGTTTGGCGAAGCGCAGTTGGCCTCGCTGCTGGAGCAGGTGTTTTCACCGGAACAGTATGCGTCTCAAGTCGCCACCCGGCCAGGCAGTCGCAATGTCGTGGACTTTGCCGTTCGGCTTCCCGGCAAAGGTGACGATGGCGCGGCCGTGTGGCTGCCGATCGACGCCAAGTTCCCCAATGAGGATTACGAGCGTTTACTGGAGGCTCAGAGGGTTGCCGATCCGGTCGCTGCCGAATCCGCAGCCAAAGCGCTCGAGGCTCGGGTACGCCTCGAGGCCAAAAGCATCGCCGAGAAATACATCGAGCCACCCCACACCACAGACTTTGCCCTGCTGTTCTTGCCCACCGAGGGCTTGTACGCGGAAGTGTTGCGACGGCCCGGGCTGGTGGAATTGCTGCAGCGCGAGCATCGGGTCACGCTGGCCGGGCCAACCACCTTGCTTGCCATGCTCAATGCCCTGCAAATGGGATTTCGCACCCTTGCGCTGGAAAAGCGGTCGAGCGAGGTCTGGCAAGTGCTGGGTGCGGTCAAAACCGAGTTCGGCAAATTCGGTGACGTGCTGGCCAAGGTCAAGAATCAGACCCAGACGGTGTTGAACACCCTGGAGAGTGCTGAGGTTCGCAGCCGGGCGATGGGTCGTGCGTTGCGTCAGGTTGAGGCCTTGCCCGTTTCGCAAGCGGACAACCTGCTGGTGTCGCTCCCTGCAGGCGAAGACGCCTGAGCACCCCTATACAATCCCCGGCGAGGGGGCGTGTGGCACCCACTAGACGGAGACCCAACAATGACACCCACAACGGTGCAAGTAGTGGCGGCAGTGATTTTTGCGCTGGCCCTGATTCACACGTTTTCCACCAAATTCTTTGAACGGTTGGCGCACACCCGGCCGGCGCACGCCGGTGTGTGGCACCTGCTGGCCGAAGTAGAAATCGTTTTTGGTTTCTGGGCCATGGTTTTCATGGTGACCATGGCCTTCATGATCGGCAAAAACGATGCGCTGGTTTACCTGGACGGTCGAAATTTCACCGAGCCGCTGTTTGTGTTTGCGATCATGGTTGTCGCAGGTAGTCGTCCGATTCTGCAGGCAGCATCAGCTTCGGTTCAGGGAATCGTCCAAGCCATGCCCATGCAGCGCACCATGGCGTTCTACTTCACGGCTCTGGGTATCGTGCCTTTGCTGGGCTCCTTCATCACCGAGCCAGCCGCCATGACATTGGCCGCCTTGCTGATGAAAGACACGGTGTTTGCCAAGGCCTCTCGCCGACTCCAGTACGCCACCCTGGGCGCGCTCTTCGTCAACATCTCGATCGGTGGCACTTTGACCCCTTACGCGGCACCGCCCATTTTGATGGTTGCCAGCAAATGGGGTTTTGACATGACCTACATGATCACCCACATTGGCTGGAAGGCTTCGGTCGCGGTGTTCATCAACGCTGGCGTGTTGACCCTGCTTTTTGCCCGCGAGCTGCGTTCGCTGGAGTTTGCGAACCGTTCGCCTTACACCGGCGTGCCGGCCTGGATGGTGGGGGTTCACCTGCTGTTCCTGCTCGCGATCGTGGTGTTTGCCCACCATCCCGCCGCTTTCATGGCGGTATTCCTGTTGTTCATGGGTGTGGCCACTGCCTATCCGGCGTACCAGGATCGCCTGATCCTGCGTGAAGGTCTGTTGGTGGGGTTCTTCCTCGGTGGGTTGGTCGTGCTGGGCGGGATGCAGCAGTGGTGGTTGCAGCCCTTGCTGATGTCCATGAACGAGTCCCAGGTGTACTTTGGCGCGACTGCGTTGACCGCGATCACCGACAACGCGGCACTGACCTATCTCGGGTCCCTGGTCGAAGGCCTGACGCCAGAATTCAAGTACGCCTTGGTCACGGGCGCTGTCACCGGGGGAGGTCTCACCATCATCGCCAACGCGCCGAACCCGGCCGGCGCATCGATTCTGAAGTCCACCTTCCATCAGGGCGCCATTTCACCGATGAGCCTGTTCCTGGGCGCGATGGGCCCGACACTGGTGGCGATCGCTTGCTTCAGGCTGTTGCCCACCTTGGGGTGAAACGACGTTGGCCGTTAAAAGCCGATTTCGGGAACTTATCACCCAACTCCGCCCTCCAGCAATTCCGGACTGGAGTTTGACCTCCGGTCTCTCTCGTCCGGTGGCGTTGTAGGCAGCGCCCTGGCATCCCCGCATGTGCGGGCGGGTCCGACAATGACCCTCCCGCTTCGTACATTCAACGGAGCTGCCGTGATCCTGATGATTGTTCTTCTGCCCTTGGTGCTGGGCACGGCGTTGACCTGGTGGTTGGGGCACCGATCTCGTCTGTGGACTGCCCTGGCGGCGGCCATTGTGACATTGCTGGCCCTGGGCCTGCTGTTGGCGAAAGCGCCCAGCGTGATGGCAGGTCAGGCCATCGTTCAGTTCATCCCTTGGGTGCCCGAAATCGGCCTGAACCTGGGCTTTCGACTCGATGGGCTGTCGTTGATGTTCGCTGGGTTGATCTTGGGCATTGGCCTGCTGATCATCCTCTATGCCCATTTCTACCTCAGCCAGCAGGACTCTGCCGCCAAGTTTTATGCGGTGATGATGCTGTTCATGGCCGCAATGCTGGGGGTGGTGCTGTCAGATAACTTGTTGTTGCTGGTCGTTTTCTGGGAGTTGACCAGCGTCTCGTCTTTCCTGCTGGTGGGCTACTGGAGCCACCGACCAGACGCCCGCAGCGGTGCCCGCCAGGCCCTGGCCGTGACGGGTGGCGGTGGTTTGGCCATGCTCGGGGGCTTTGTGTTGTTGGGCATGATCGCCGGAACCTTCGAGCTGAGTGAGATGACCGGGCGTGCGGCTGAGATCCAGGCTGACCCGCTGTTTGTTCCGGCGCTGCTGCTGATTTTGTTGGGCGCGTTCACCAAAAGCGCCCAGTTTCCGTTCCATTTCTGGCTGCCCGATGCCATGGCAGCGCCCACCCCCGTATCGGCCTATCTGCACTCCGCCACCATGGTCAAGGCGGGCGTGTTCTTGCTCATGCGCATGTATCCGGTGCTGGCCGGTTCGGGCTGGTTCGAGGTGATCGTGACCACGGCCGGCTTGATCACGGTGGTGTTCGCGGCTTTCATTGCCATCTTCAAGCACGACCTCAAAGGGCTGCTGGCCTACTCCACCGTCAGTCACCTGGGTTTGGTGACCTTTCTGGTGGGCTTGGGCTCGCCGCTGGCGGCCGTGGCAGCCGTGTTTCACGTTCTGAACCACGCAACCTTCAAAGCATCGCTGTTCATGATCGCTGGCATCGTGGACCACGAAACCCATTCGCGAGACATGCGCCAGTTGGGTGGGCTTTACAAGTTCATGCCGTGGACCGCCACTTTGTCGATGGTGGCGGCGGCTTCCATGGCCGGTGTGCCGCTGACCAACGGCTTCCTGTCCAAAGAGATGTTCTTCACTGAGGCGGTCGTGGGAACGAGTGGCCACTGGGCTTGGCTCGTGCCGGCCGCGGTCACATTGGCGGGGATTTGCAGCGTGGCGTATTCGTTGCGCTTTGTGCACGACACCTACTTCAACGGCCCGTTGGGCGACGTTCCTCATGATCACCCGCATGAGCCGCCGCTGGGCATGAAGTTGCCGACCATTTTGCTGGTCATTTTGTGCATTGCGGTCGGCTTGTTGCCCGCGCTCACGTTCGGGCCGTTGGTCGATGTCGCGGCCCGCGCTCTGGTGGCAGGACCTTTGCCAGATTACCACCTGGCCCTGTGGCACGGCTTCAACCTGCCATTGCTGATGAGCGCCATCGCACTGGTCGCGGGCGTAGCGCTGTACGCCTGGCTGGCTGAGGGTAAGCGGTTGCACCGCATCAGTTCAGAGGCCTGGTTTGGGTCGCTCACCGGCAGGCGGTTGTTCGAAGCGACGATCGACGGCGTATTCGGCATGGCCGGCCGCATTTCTGTGGCTATCGAAAATGGGTCGCTCCAGCGTTACCTGGTGTGGTTCGTCGGTAGTGCCATTGTGGTGGGCGCCGCGCCCCTGTGGGGGCAGTCGGTCGGTACCGGTGGGCGCGAGCTGCTGCCGGCCAATCCTTTGGCGATCGCCGTCTGGGTGCTCTTGGTGGCCACATGCATCACGCTGGTCTTGACGCATCACCAGCGCTTCCAGTCGGTGGTGCTGGTGGGCTTGGTCGGGCTGGTCACTTCCCTGGTGTTCCTCAGCCTGTCGGCCCCAGATCTGGCCCTGACACAGCTCTCTGTCGAGCTGGTCTCTTCTGTGCTTTTGTTGATGGGGCTCGCGCTGCTGCCGCAGTATTCTCCTCGGGAATCGTCGGTCAACCGCAAGGTGCGCGATGGTGTGTTGGCGGTGGCCGGTGGCGCAGGCATGGCATGGATGTCGTGGGTCATGCTCACCCGCGATCACAGCTCGATTTCCTGGTATTTCCTGGAGCAATCCGTACCACTCGGCGGTGGTTCCAACGTTGTGAACGTGATTCTCGTGGACTTCAGGGGCTACGACACGTTCGGTGAAATCACGGTGCTGGGTATTGCCGCCATAGGGGTACTGGCATTGATGGAAGGTATGCGCACCCGCCGCCAGCCGGTGGACAGCCAGGGCCGCGCCTGGACGTTTGCCCAGCAACCGCTGCTGTTGCGAGTGGCGGCATCGGTGGTGTTGCCGGTGGCGCTGGTGTTCACCATCTACATCTTCATGCGGGGTCACAACATGCCGGGTGGGGGCTTCATCGCCGGCTTGATCACGGCAGTGGCACTGGTGTTGCAGTTCATGGCCATGGGCCAGAACCGGGCCGAGTCTTTGTTGCGTGCCGAAGGTGGGCGCCGTTTCGTCCGCTGGGTCGGTGCAGGCTTGAGCATTGCCGGTCTCACAGGGGCCGCTGCCTTCTTGTTGGGACGGCCTTTCCTGACCAGTGCCCACGGTTATCCCTATGTCCCCTGGCTCGGTGAATTGCCCTTGGCTTCGGCCGCGATGTTTGACCTCGGTGTGTACTTCACCGTGGTGGGCAGCACCTTGTTGACGATTTCAGTGCTGGGTTCCGCCAGCCGAGAGGGGGCCGCCCCCTCTGCCTCCACCGGGAGTGCCGCATGAGCATGGAATTTCTTTTGGCCACCGGCATCGGTCTGGTCACGGCGTGCGGCATCTACCTGATGCTGCGTGGCCGCACCTTCTCGGTCGTGCTGGGGCTGTCCTTGATCGGTTACGCGGTCAATGTGTTCATTTTCGTGATGGGCCGCCTCTGGGCCGATGCGCATCCGATTCTGGTGGGTGATGAGCTTGTGGCAGACCCGCTGCCGCAGGCCCTGGTGTTGACCGCCATCGTGATTGGCTTTGCCACCACCGGCTTTGTGATTGAACTTGCGCTGCGCAGTCGGCACGAGTCAGGCAGTGACCATGTGGACGGGCGCGAGCCTGGGCGTGGAGGCGAGGCTTGATGGAAAACGCCTTGATGAACTTCTGGGGCCAGCACGCCCCCGTGTTGTCGGTGTTGCTGCCGTCTTTCACCGCCACGGCGTTGTTGCTGCTTGGCGATCACAACGGCTTGTCCGCGCAAGGTGGGGGTCATGCAGACCAGGCTCGTTTGCGCTGGCGCCGGGGTTTGAGCCTGGGCTCGGTGCTGCTGGGGCTGCTGATGTCCATAGCCCTGGTCTGGCGCGCCCACGGCGGTGACCTGATGGTGTACGAGCTCGGCGAATGGCCTGCACCGTTCGGCATTGTCATGGTGGTGGATCGCCTGTCTGCGCTGATGGTGCTGCTGACCCATATCGTCGCGCTGCCTGTGCTGTGGTACGCCAATGGTGGCTGGGACACGCGGGGCCGGTACTTTCACGCCATCTTCCAGTTCCAGCTGATGGGGTTGTGCGGCGCCTTCCTCACTGGCGACCTGTTCAACCTGTTCGTGTTCTTCGAGGTTCTGCTGATCGCTTCCTATGTGTTGCTGCTGCACGGCCAGGGACGTGAACGGTTGCGCATGGGCATCCACTACGTGGTGTTGAACCTGGCGGCTTCGGCCCTGTTCCTCATCGGACTGTCCATGGTGTACTCGGTCACGGGCACGCTGAACATGGCCGATGTGGCCTTGCACGTGGCCCGGCTGGATACAGATGCCTTGTGGCTCGCGCAATCGGCCGCTTTGCTGCTGCTGGTGGTTTTTGGGTTGAAAGGTGCGTTGGTGCCGCTTTATTTCTGGCTCCCCGGCACCTATGCCGCGGCCAGTGCACCCGTGGCGGCGCTGTTTGCCATCATGACCAAGGTCGGCGTCTACAGCATCATCCGGGTTCACTGGGTGATTTTCGGGGTTGATGCTGGCGAGGCGTCCATGACCGCCGCATCATGGCTCCTGCCGGCTGCTTTGCTCACCAGTGCACTGGGTGTACTCGGTGCGTTGGCGTCTCACACGCTTAATCGCACGGTAGCCTATCTCACGGTGTCGTCCGTGGGTACCATCCTGGCTGGCGTCGGTCTGTTCACACCAGAAACACTGTCTGCAGCGATGTACTACACATTGCACAGCACCGTGGTCATCGCCGGGCTGTTTCTGTTCGTTGAACTGATCGCATCCCAGCGTGGATCTGCTCAAGACAAACTCCAACCTGCGCCTGCCGTGCGCGAGCCGGTGCTGTTGGGCGTGATGATGCTGTTCGGCGCCGCCTCGGCCGCTGGCTTGCCACCGCTGCCGGGCTTCCTGGGCAAGTTGATGATCCTGCAAAGCTCGGCGGGGTTGGCCGCACAGCCATGGGTCTGGGCTGTTGTGCTTCTGGTCGGCTTCCTGACCATTGTGTGCCTGGCGCGTGCCGGGGTGGTGCTGTTCTGGCATGTGCAACCCGATGCGGCTGAGCAGGTATCGGGCAGCAGCCCCAAGTTGCTGTCGGCCCCGTTGGTGTTCATGGCCGTCTCGTTGGCAATGGCCGTGTGGGCGTCGCCCATCAAGCGCTACACCGACGCCCTGGCCCAGCAATTGACCGACAAGGCGGGCTACGCCCAAGCGGTGCTGCAGCGCCAGGGTGGGATGGAGTTGCCCACCACCGTGCCGTACGACGGTCGCCGCGGTCCCGTCGAGCGTTCGCCGTCTTCGGTGGAGGCTCAGAGCTTGCCAAAGGAGTCCAGCCAGTGAAACCGATGCATTCCTCCAGTACCGTGGCTTCGGCCAAGGTAGGCACGCAACGGATGTTCCCGCACCCTGTGTTGTCGGTGCTGCTCGCCGTCTCATGGTTGAGTCTGTCGCACAGCCTGGCGTTGGTGCACTGGTTGTCGGCGTGCTTGATCGCCTGGGTGGTGCCCCGGCTGTTGTCACCGTTTCTGGGGTCTGCCAGCGCGGTGCGTTGGTCTGGTGTGCCGCACCTGATGGGTGTGGTGCTCTGGGACATCGTCAAGTCCAACATCACCGTGGCGCGCATCACCCTGGGGCCGATGTCCAAGCCCCGGCCTGCCTGGCTGCGCGTGCCGCTCGCCAGCGACCATCACCGGGTCAATGCGCTGTTTGCGAGCATCATCACCACCACGCCCGGCACGGTGTCGATGACGATCGACGAGCACCGTCGTGAAATCTGGGTACATGCACTCGATTGCGAAGACGGTCCGGCGATGGTGGCTGACATGAAACAGCGATACGAACAGCCCTTGCTGGCGGTTTTCCAAGTCAATCCAGACCGTGCTCCTGGCGGGCAGAAAGGACAGGCATGAGCCCCTTTTTGGATGTTGCCCTGAATGTGGGCATGGCGGTGGTCGCCTTGGCCATGTTGCTGTGTGGTTGGCGCCTGCTCAAAGGCCCTGAGATTGCAGACCGCATACTCGCTCTGGACACCCTCTACATGACCTTGGTGGCGCTGGTCATTTTGCTGAACCTCCGCTGGAACACCGAGTTGCTGTTTGAAGCTGCATTGCTGGTGGCAATGATGGGGTTCGTGTCCACTGTCGCGCTGGCGCGCTACCTCACGCGCGGTGACGTGGTCGAGTAAAACGAACCAGGAGTTCACAATGACCGCAATCTTTCAAAATATCGCCGGCCTGCTGATTCTGGTGGCGTCTTTCTTCTTGCTGGTCGGTGCGCTGGGTCTGGTGCGCTTCCCCGACTTCTACATGCGCTTGCATGCGCCCACCAAAGCCTCCACCTTGGGTGTTGGCGGGGTGTTGGTCGCGTCCATGCTGGTGACTTTTTCGCAAGGACGCCCCAGCATTGCGGAACTGCTGATCACACTGTTCGTGTTCGTGACCGCGCCTGTGTCGGCCAACCTGCTGGCGCAAGCCGCGTTGCACTTGAAGGTGAAGTCCAAAGCGCCGCTGCCGCGGGACGCGGTCCCGGAGCGGCGATGAGTCGGCGCTGATTCGCCGATCAGGCGCAGCCGCAGCCGTCCGGTAGGTTGTAGAACCGTTTGATGCCTTCCCAAGCTTGCTCGGGGGTGTCCACGTATTCGAACAGTTTCAGATCTTCCTCTGATACAGCACCTTCTTCAACGAGCACGTCAAAGTTGATCAGGCGTTTCCAGTAGTCGGTGCCGTACAGGAAAATCGGTACCGGCTTGGCTTTTTTGCACTGGACCAGGGTCAGCACCTCGAACAGTTCATCGAGCGTGCCGAATCCACCAGGAAACGCCACCAACGCTTTGGCACGCATCAGGAAGTGCATCTTCCGCAGCGCAAAGTAGTGGAACTTGAAGCACAGTTCGGGGCTGATGTAGGGGTTGGGCTCTTGCTCGTGGGGCAGCAGGATATTGAGCCCCACGTTCAGTACGCCCCGGTCGTGCGCCCCCCGGTTGGCTGCTTCCATGATGCCAGGGCCGCCGCCGGTTGCGATGTAGAGCTGGTCTTCCTTGGGGCAGCCTTGGCTGTAGTCTGCCACCAGTTGGGCAAAGCGGCGCGACTGGTCGTAGTACGGGGCATTGCGCACCATCGCTTGTGCCCGCCGGATGGCAGCGGCGTCACCGGTGGCTTGCGCCTGTTCCAGCTGTTGCCGGGCCAATGCAGGTTCTTTGAAGCGGGCACTGCCAAACACGACGATGGTGTTGTCAATGCCCAGATCGCTTTGCGCCAGGTCGGGCTTGAGCAGTTCAAGCTGGAAGCGGATGCCTCGGGTCTCGCGGCGCAGCAGAAATTCAGCGTCGGCAAAGGCCAGGCGATAGGCGTCAGGCGTCAGGCGTTGCGTGCTTTCCGAGGTGAGATGCATCTCGACCGAGGCGTCTGCCAGGCGGCCGCTCTGGATGTTGTGGATGTTGTTCTGTTCCATGGTCTTTGAAATTTCGGGCAACAAAAAAGGCTCCGCAGAGCCTTTTTGAGGGAAGTGAATCGCCAAACGTTCAGACGCGCTTGCGATATTCACCGGTGCGGGTGTCGATTTCGATGCGATCGCCCTGGTCCACGAACAGCGGCACGGGAACTTCGAAACCGGTCGCAATCTTGGCGGGCTTGAGCACCTTGCCCGAGGTGTCGCCCTTGACGGCGGGTTCGGTCCAGGTGATTTCACGTTCGACGCTGGTGGGCAGTTCCACGGAAATGGCCTTGCCGTCGTAGAACACCACTTCCAGGGCCATGCCGTCCTCGAGGTAGTTCAGGGCGTCGCCCATGTTGGCGGCTTCAACTTCGTACTGGTTGTACTCGGCGTCCATGCAAACGTACATCGGGTCGGCAAAATAGGAGTAGGTGCACTCTTTCTTGTCGAGTATGACGTTGTCGATCTTGTCATCGGCACGGAACACGACCTCGGTGCCCATGTTGCTCAGCAGTGCCTTGAGTTTCATGCGCACGGTGGCTGCGCCACGACCGCCACGGGCGTATTCGGTTTTCAGGACGATCATCGGGTCCTTGCCGTGCATGATCACGTTGCCGGCGCGGATTTCTTGAGCGATTTTCATGGTGTGTCAACAAGTTATGCCGCGGGGTCATAAAACGTGCCAAGGCGGGAGCGTCGGCGTGCGGCGGATTCAGCGTGGGTTCGCAAAACCCATGATTTTACTGTTTTTCCACGACAAAACCGAGCAGTTGGGTGGTGAGGTCGTTCTGTGCGCACAGCCGCCGTTGGGCCGCCAGGGTGCATGCACGCCAGCGCGCCAGCACGTCTGGTGTCAGCGCTGGCAATGGGCCGTCGTTCATGCCATTCCAGCAGCGATGCATCTGCCGCAGATCCGGCGGGGCTTGCAGCCAGTCCAGAAATGCTTCCAGTTTGGCATGGTGGGCATTGTCATGTTGCGGGTAAATCTGCCACACGAACGCCTGCCCGGCCCACAAGGCGCGCACCAGAGAGTCTTCACCGCGAACCAGGTTGAGGTTGCTGGCCCACAGAATTCGGTCAAATCCGGGGTGATCTGTCAGCGGCAGCATCTGAACTTTCGCGCTCGCTGGCATTTGTGGCGCTACTTGCAAGAAGGCGGCAGCGCTGCGGCCAGCCGCCACTTGCCAGTGGGCGTTTGCCAGGTCTGGATGGGTCACCAGCGCTGCCAAGGGTTTGGGCTCGTAGCAGAAAAGAGTGATCGTGGGGTGAATGTCCGCAGCAGCGCAAGTGCCTGTCAAACTGGCGTCGGGTGCGGATGCCTTCAGCCCGGGTTCGCGCAGCAAACCGCCGGTGTTGGAGGTGAACCCAGGGTAAAAGTACCATCTGGTGCGCCCTGCCAGCGGGCCGCTGAGCACGGGCGAGGGCAGGCGGTGACAGCGCTCAACCCAGGGCTCGGCACTGAGGTATTCGAGGTTGATCCATACCGGCTGCATCCCCTCGCGCTGTGGCAACAGGTGTTGCACCCACGTCGGCGCGACCTCGCAGCCAAACGCCTCCACCAGCACGTCACCTGGTGGCACATCGGGCGGCGTCGCGCCATTGTCGGTGCGCGGCCAGGGGTATACCGTGATGCCGTCGATTTTGCCTTCCAACGCGCCGGGGGCCATCCAGGCCAGCGGCTGAGGGTCGTCGGCCCACAGGCGCACCCTGTGTCCCCGGCTGGCCAGGTCAGCGCTGAGGCGCCAGCACACGCCCAAATCGCCCCAGTTGTCGATCACATGGCAAAAGATGTCCCAGGTCATGGGCGGATTGTGACAGTGCCACAATGGCGCGCTGATCATGTCTGAACACCATCCCGAAGAATTGCTCCAGGCCGTGGCCGCCTTGCCCGGTTTGCCGGGCGTGTACCGTTACTTCGATGCGGCGGGCGCACTGTTGTATGTGGGCAAGGCCCGCGACTTGAAAAAGCGGGTGTCAAGTTACTTCACCAAGAGCCACGATGGCACCCGCATCGGACACATGGTCAGCAAGATTGTGCGCATGGAAACCACGGTGGTGCGCTCTGAAGCAGAGGCCTTGCTGCTGGAAAACAACCTCATCAAGACGCAGCAGCCGCGCTTCAACATCCTGTTTCGGGATGACAAGAGTTACCCGTACCTCAAACTCAGTGCGAGCCAGTGGACACCTGCTGCACAGAACGCACCTGCCGCTGTCACCGGCACGCCGCTTCCCGAACATTACCCCCGCATTTCATACTACCGCGGCGCGGTGGAAAAACGCCATCAGTACTTCGGCCCTTACCCCAACGCCTGGGCGGTCAAGGAAACCATATTGCTGCTGCAGAAGGTGTTTCGACTCCGCACTTGCGAGGACACGGTCTTCAACCACCGCACCCGACCATGTCTGCTGTACCAGATCAAGCGGTGCAGCGGGCCTTGCGTGGGTTGGATCAGCCCTGCCGACTACCAGCGAGATGTGCGCAGCGCCAGCGCCTTTTTGCGCGGCGAAACCCAGCACGTGCTGGACGAACTGGAGCAGCGCATGTTGGCCCATGCCGAGGTGCTGGCTTTCGAGCAGGCGGCGGAGGTGCGCAACCAGATCGCGGCTTTGTCCAAGGTGCTGCACCAGCAGGCGATGGAAAGCAGCACCGACCAGGACGCGGATATTCTGGCCGTGAAGGTGCAGGGCGGCCGCGCCTGTGTGAACCTGGCGATGGTCAGGGGCGGCCGCCACTTGGGCGACCGACCGTATTTCCCCGCGCACATCGAGGACGGGGTGGTCATGGCCGGGCTTACCACGGGGGACGGCGACCCGCACGGCCAAGATGCAGTATCGGTTGAGCAGCGGGTGCTGGAGGCCTTCATCGCACAGCACTACACCGGCGTGGCGCCGCCACCTGTGCTGGTTCTTGGCGCGCCAGTGCCAGTGCATCTGACGGATTTGCTGGCCGAGCAGTACGGCATGCGCTTGCACACCGTGTTCAACCCTCGTGAGCACCGCCGGGCCTGGCTCGACATGGCCCAGACAAACGCCGACTTGCAGCTGGCCCGTCTGCTGGCGGAAGAAGGTTCACAGCAGGCCCGCACCCGGGCCCTGGCAGAAGCGTTGGACCTGCCGATGGACGACCTCGCGAAGTTGCGCGTGGAATGCTTTGACATCTCGCACACCGCGGGTGAATCGACCGTGGCTTCGTGCGTCGTGTTCGAGGGGCACAAGATGCAGAGTGCCCAGTACCGCCGCTACAACATCGATGGCATCACCCCCGGCGACGATTACGCGGCAATGCGCCAGGTGCTTCAGCGGCGTTACGGCAAGCTGGCTCAGGCTTTGCGGGATGAACCTGAAGGCACCAACCGTTCGGCCGCACAACGTTTGCCCGACATTGTGTTGATCGACGGCGGTAAAGGGCAGGTGGGCGTGGCCCGTGAAGTGTTCGAGTCGCTGGGACTGGAGCTGGGCCGGCTGGTGGGCGTGGAAAAGGGAGAGGGCCGCAAGGTCGGCCTGGAGGAACTGGTCTTTGCCGATGGGCGCGAGAAGGTGTACCTGGGTGCAGATTCTGCGGCGCTGATGCTGGTTGCACAAATCCGGGACGAGGCCCACCGCTTTGCCATCACCGGAATGCGTGCACAGCGGGCACGCACCCGGACCGGGGCCAGCCAGCTCGAAGATATTCCGGGGGTTGGGCCCCGCAAGCGAGCCCGGTTGTTGCAGCGTTTCGGCGGTGTTCGTGGCGTTGCCTCGGCGAGCGCTGAGGACCTGGCCACGGTCGACGGCATTTCGGCCGAGCTGGCAGATGTCATTTACCGGGCGCTGCACTGAAGTCCGCGCATAATCGGCTCATGTTTTTCAACCTGCCAACTTTGCTGACTTGGGCGCGAATTGCCGCCATTCCGCTCATCGTGGCCGTGTTTTACATGCCAGGGCTGTCGGTCGCGGCGCAGAACCTGTTGGCCACGGTACTGTTCGTGTTGTTTGCGCTGACCGATTGGGCCGACGGCTACCTGGCCCGCAAGTTGAATCAGACTTCGTCGTTTGGTGCGTTCCTCGATCCGGTGGCCGACAAGTTCCTGGTCTGCGCCTGCGTGCTGGTGCTGGTGCACCTGGGCAGGGCCGACGTGTTTGTGGCACTCATCATCATTGGCCGGGAAATCGCGATTTCCGCGCTGCGCGAGTGGATGGCGATGATCGGCGCCAACAAAAGCGTGGCTGTACACATGCTGGGCAAGCTCAAGACAACCACCCAGATGGTGGCCATACCCTTCCTGCTGTTCGACGGTCACCTGCTGGGATTGATCGACACACGCCAGTGGGGCACCGTGTTGATCTGGATGGCGGCGGTTCTCACCGTCTGGTCGATGGTTTATTACCTGCAAAAGGCCTTGCCCGAAATCCGCGCCAAAGTGCGCTGAGAAAGTTTTTCTTCCTCATGGTCGGTTCTGCCAACGACAACGGCTGGCTGCGCGCGATGCCTGGCGTGTTTGTGCTCATCTGGAGCACCGGGTTTATCGTTGCACGTTTCGGCATGCCCCATGCGCCACCCATGTCATTTTTGGCGTGGCGTTACGCGCTGTCCATCTTGTGCTTCTTGCCTTGGATTCTGATGGCCAAAGTTGCTTGGCCCAAAAGTCGCGAACAATGGCTGCATCTGGGGGTGGTCGGTGTGTTGATGCATGCGGGCTACCTGGGCGGTGTGTGGGCCGCTGTGAAGGCTGGCATGGGCTCTGGACTGTCGGCGTTGGTGGTGGGACTGCAACCGGTGCTGACGGCCATTTGGTTGTCGTCCACCGGGGGGCAGGTGACCCGTCGCCAGTGGGTGGGTTTGACCCTGGGGTTCACCGGACTCGTGCTGGTGGTATCGCGCAAGTTCGGGGCCGGTGGGCCAGGCGACACCGCCACCTGGCTGAACCTGTCTTTCGCGGTGGTGGCGCTGTTCAGCATCACCATTGGCACCCTGTACCAGAAGCGGTTTGTGCAGCCGTGCGATGTGCGCAGTGCCAACACAGTGCAGTTGATGGCGGCCATGCTGGTGACGCTGCCGTTGGCGTCGCTGGAAACCGAGAGCATGGCGTGGAACGCCGAACTGGTGGGCGCCATGGCGTGGTCGGTGCTGGGGCTGACGCTGGGGGGCAGTTCTTTGCTTTACCTGTTGATCCAACGCGGTGCTGCCGCCTCCGTCACGAGTCTGATGTATCTGGTGCCCCCCTGCACCGCCATCATCGCGTGGTTCTTGTTCGACGAGCCCATCAACGCGGTCACGATTGCAGGGACCGCGCTCACAGCGCTGGGGGTGAGTCTCGTCGTGCGTGCCCCACGGCAATGATTCTCTGTCCTTGGCCCAGTTCCGTTTTCACAGCGCACCAGAGCAGATCATGAGCAAAAAGCGTATTGCAGTCATCGCCGGGGACGGCATCGGCCAGGAAGTCATGCCCGAAGGTTTGCGGGTCATGGACGTGGCGGCCAGTCGCTTTGGTATCGACCTGCAGTTTGACCACTTCGATTTTTCGAGCTGGCACTACTTCGAGAAGCATGGCCAGATGCTGCCCGATGACTGGAAAGAGCGGATTGGCAGCCACGACGCCATCTACTTTGGTGCGGTGGGCTGGCCCGAAAAGATTCCTGACCACGTGTCGCTGTGGGGCTCGTTGCTGCTGTTTCGGCGAGAGTTCGACCAGTATGTCAACCTGCGTCCCGCGCGACTGATGCCTGGCATCGTGGCGCCTGTGGTGCGACGAGACGGTTCGCCGCGTCAGCCGGGTGAGATCGACATGTACATCGTGCGCGAGAACACAGAGGGCGAATACTCCAGCATCGGCGGGCGCATGTACCCTGGCACGGACCGTGAAATCGTGATGCAGGAAACGGTGATGTCGCGCATCGGTGTGGACCGGGTGTTGAAGTATGCGTTCGAGCTTGCGCAAAGCCGCCCCAAGAAACACCTGACCAGCGCGACCAAAAGCAACGGCATTGCGATCACCATGCCTTACTGGGACGAGCGCGTGGCCGAAATGGCCAAAAGCTACCCCGACGTGCGGGTGGACAAATTCCACATCGACATTTTGACGGCTCACTTTGTGCAGCGCCCAGACTTTTTTGATGTGGTGGTGGCCAGCAACTTGTTCGGTGACATTCTGAGTGACCTGGGGCCGGCTTGTACCGGCACCATCGGCATTGCTCCCAGTGCCAACCTGAACCCCACGCGGCAAATGCCCTCGTTGTTTGAGCCCGTGCATGGCTCTGCCCCGGACATCGCAGGGCGGGGCATTGCCAACCCGATCGGCCAAATCTGGTGCGGTGCCATGATGCTGGAATTTCTGGGCTACAAGGCAGCGCACGATGCGGTGCTGCGCGCGATTGAAACCGTGCTCGACCCGGCGCACGGAGGCCCCCGCACCCCTGACATGGGTGGCAGCGCGCGCACTGAAGACCTGGGACGTGCCGTGGCCGATGCGCTGGCTGGTGCAAGTTGATGCGACTAGAATCCGCCCTCTGCCAGAGAAGCGACCCTATTTCGAAAGAGACACACAATGAACAAAGCGGAGTTGATCGACCACATTGCCAACAGCGCCGACATTTCCAAGGCGTCTGCATCCCGAGCCCTGGAAGCAACGCTGGGCGCAATCACCGAGACCCTGAAGGCTGGTGACAGCGTTTCCTTGGTGGGTTTTGGCTCTTTTGCGGTGACTCAACGTGCTGCACGCATGGGTCGCAACCCCAAAACCGGTGAAGAGGTCCGCATCGAAGCCGCTAAAATTCCGAAGTTCAGGCCTGGTAAAGGCTTGAAAGACGCTATCATCTAAAGGTTTGTTGAACACGGGGGTGCTTAGCTCAGCTGGTAGAGCGTCGCCCTTACAAGGCGAATGTCAGCGGTTCGATCCCGTTAGCACCCACCACCCCGAAACAACCCTCCATTTCAAAAGGCGAACCCGGGTTCGCCTTTTTCGTTCCAGGCAGCGCGCACATGTTTGATTTTTTTCGCAACAACATGAAGTTCCTGATGGGACTGTTGATGCTGTTGATCATTCCATCCTTCGTTCTGTTTGGTATCGAGGGATACAGCAGCTTTAGAGAAGGCCGTGACGTTGTGGCCAAGGTGGGCAAGCTGGAGATATCTCGCCAGGAGTGGGACGCCACACATCGCAACGAGGTCGATCGTCTGGTGGCCAGCATGCCTGGGATGGATCGCTCGCTGCTCGACAACGAAACGACCCGCCTGGCGACGCTGGAGCGCATGGTCAACGAGCGTGTGCTGTCGCTTGCCGCGCAGGATGGTTTGTTTCTGGCCACAGATCAACGCCTGGCGCGTGAGTTGACCCAGGACCCCAACATCGCCGCTTTGCGCAAGCCCGACGGCACCCTGGATGTGGCTCGCTACCAGGAGCTGTTGCGTGCCCAGGGGATGACCCCGGAAGCGTTTGAAGCATCGGTGCGCGCCGATTTGATCCGCCGCCAGGTGGCACAAGGGGTGGCGGCTTCCAGCTTTCTGACTGAACCTGTGGCCAATACGGCGTTGAAGGCGTTTTTCGAGCGCCGTGAAGTGCAATGGGCCCTGTTTGCGCCGGCTGACTTCCGTTCTGCGGTTCGCGTCTCGGACGACGATGTGCGTCAGTTTTATGAGCAGAACACCCAGTCATTTCAGACCACCGAACAGGTCGATGTGGAGTACCTCAAGCTCGATTTGGACGCTGTGGCGCGCCGAATTCGCCTGAATGAAGCCGATGTGCGGGCGTACTACGAGCAAAACAACGCTGTGCTGTCGCAGCAGGAGCAACGCAGGGCGCGGCACATTCTGTTGACGGTGGCAGCCGGCGCGAGCGCTGAAGACAAAGCCAAGGTAAAGGCCCAGGCAGAGGCTTTGCTCGCCGAGCTGAAGCAAACGCCTGCTCGTTTTCCTGAATTGGCGCGCACCCGTTCGCAAGACCCAGGTTCTGCCGCGCAGGGCGGCGATCTCGACTTTTTCGCCCGTGGTGCGATGGTCAAGCCCTTTGAGGATGCGGCTTTTGCACTCGCGCCCGGAAAATTGTCTGAGGTGGTGGAAACCGAATTTGGCTTTCACATCATTCAGGTCACTGACGTGCGTCGACCTGCCCCTGAGCCGTTTGAAGTGGTCCGCCCCAAGCTGGAGGCCGAACTCCTGCGCCAGCAAGCTCAGCGCCAATTTGCGGAGGTGGCGGAAGATTTCAGCAACATGGTGTACGAGCAATCGGATTCTCTGGTTCCGGCGGCTGAAAAGCTCGGTTTGACCATACAGCGTGCTCAAGGGGTTCAGCGGCTGGGCTTGGCCGGCAATGCGGTGTTGAGTCAACCCAAAGTCTTGGCTGCTGTGTTTTCTGCCGATGCGTTGAGCCAAAAGCGCAACAGCGAGGCGTTGGAGATTGGTGCCAACCAACTGGTGTCGGTTCGGGTGATGGAGCACCGTCCTGCGAAGCTGCAGTCGCTGGAAGCAGTGGCGGCACAGGTGCGGGAACGCTTGGTGGCTGAGCGAGCTGTGGCTATGGCTCGGGAAGCAGGTCAATCCAAACTGGCGGCTTGGAAAGCCGCTCCAGCCACCGCATCTTTGCGTCCGGCTGTGACTGTGTCTCGCACCGATGCGCGTGGTCTTCCTCCAGCTGTGGTCGCAGCTGCAATGAGCGCGCCTGCGACCAGCGATGCGGCTGGCTGGGCCAGCACAGATCTGGGCTCCGAGGGTTACGCGATCGTCAAGGTCAATCGCGTGTTGGCTCGTGAGGCGGTGGATGAAGCCCGCAGCCGACAAGAGCGCGATCAAGTGTCGCAGCTGTGGTCTCAGGCGGAATCGCAGGCCTACCTGAAAGCCCTGCGGTCCAGGTACAAGGTCCAGATCCTTGAAAAAAGCACGACAGCCGCAAGCTGAACAAGAAAAATCGGGTTGAGCGCGTTATAATTGAGGGCTGCGGTGGCTGTAGCTCAGTTGGTAGAGTCCAGGATTGTGATTCCTGTTGTCGTGGGTTCGAGTCCCATCAGCCACCCCAAGTAAATCAAGCACTTAGCCCGGTTCGCCGGGCTTTTTGCTTTCTGGTGTTGTTTATTTGTATTTCAGAGGCCCGTTTTTTCCGAAGTCCAACGGTAGCCCGACATAGTTTTCAGCGATGGTGCGCATACCCGCTTCAGAATTCATCAGATAGTCAAGTTCAGCCAGCTGGAATTTGTGGTTGATACCACTGTCGTCCGGGAACTGGTGCATCAACTGGGTGAACCACCAGCTGAAACGCTCGGCACGCCAGATTCGCGCTAACGCCACTTCGGAGTACCGGTTGATGCCCGCTTCGGACCTCTCTTCGTAGTACTCACGGATGCCGTTGAAGAGGTATTTGACGTCGCTGGCGGCCAGGTTGAGACCCTTTGCGCCGGTGGGCGGAACAATGTGTCCTGCGTCGCCGGCTAGGAACATCCGGCCAAACCGCAGCGGCTCGGTCACGAAGCTGCGCAGAGGCGCAATGCTCTTTTCAATCGCAGGACCGGTCACCAGTTGGTCGTTGGCTTGCTCGTCCAGACGCAAACGCAGCTCTTGCCAGAATGCCTCGTCGCTCCACTGATCGACCTTGTCGGTCAGCGGCACCTGCAGGTAGTACCGGCTGCGGGTGTGACTGCGCTGCGAGCAGAGGCTGAATCCGCGCGAATGGTTCACATAGATCAGTTCGTCGTGCACGGGTGGTGTGTCAGACAGCAGGCCGAGCCAGCCGAAAGGGTAGACCTTTTCGTACTCTTTGATCGACTGTCGTGGAACGCTGGCGCGGCACACGCCATGGAAGCCGTCACAACCCGCGATGAAATCACATTGGATTTCGTGAGACTGACCGTCTTTTTCGTAGGTCACTCTGGGGTGCTGGGTGTCAAAGTCGTGCACTTGCACGTTGGCTGCTTCATACACCGTGGAAAGGCCGGCAGCCGTGCGCGCGGCCATGAGGTCGCGGGTCAGTTCCGTCTGGCCGTACACCATCACGTGTTTGCCGCCAGTCCATTGGGTGAGGTCTACCCGGTGGCGTTGCCCTCCGTACAGCATGTCGAAACCGGTGTGCACCAAGCCTTCCTTGTGCATGCGCTCGCCCACGCCGGCTTCGTCGATCAGGTCGATGCTCACCTGTTCCAACACACCCGCACGGATGCGACTGAGCACATAGTCGGGCGTCTGTCGTTCGACAATGACCGCATCGATGCCTGCTTTGGCCAGCAACTGGCCCAGCAACAAGCCTGAGGGCCCTGCGCCGATGATGGCAACTTGGGTACGCATGAGGTATCTCCTGATCGGATGAATTTGAATGGTTGGAATGCTAGATTTCTGGGCTGTAGAAGGGGAGTGGGGTGGTTGCAGATTTGTGCGATGATCGAAATCATTGCGCGATCACCGCGCAATGATTGAGTTGCGCCAATCGGGAAGGAGATGAGTCCATGGCGATTGAGAAAGCCGACTTCATTGAGGGCATGGCCAAAGGCATGGCGGTCCTTGAGAGCTTTGACACCGAGCGCCAGCGACTGAACGCGACACTGGCGGCGCAGCGGGCCGGCATCACACGCGCTGCAGCGCGTCGCCATTTGTTGACGTTGGCTCACCTGGGCTATCTGGAAACCGACGGCAGTTACTATTGGCTGTCGCCCAAAGTGTTGCGCTTTTCGGGCAGCTATCTGGCCAGTGCGCGGCTGCCGCGATCGGTGCAGCCGGTGTTGAACCGGCTTGCCTCCCAATCGCGCGATGCATTCTCTGTCGCGGTGCTCGAAGGGGACGCCGTGGTGATTGTGGCGCGCAGCATGTCACTGGCAGCGTTGGAGGGGGACGATTGGAGCGCGTCTTCCCTTGGGACACCGGGGAGCCAGGCGTTGCGAGCTTCCCGCTTGCTGGCGCATGGCTTGCATCTGGGCGCGCGTTTACCGGCTCATGCGACATCCACGGGTCGTGTGTTGCTCGCTGCCTTACCCCGGGTGGAACTGTCAGCTTGGCTGAAGGACCGCGATTTTCCCAGGCTGACGCCTTACACCACCACCGAGCCCCGTGCTTTGCGGGAGCTGCTGAGCCAGATCCGGCAGACTGACCATTGTGTGGCCAGGGAAGAGCACGAGCTCGGTGTGCACGCGGTGGCCGTTCCATTGCGCAACATGGGCGGCGTGACCGTGGCGGCTTTGAACGCGGTGGTGTCCCCGCAGCGGTTGCAATCAGGCGCTATTCAGCGCGAGTTGCTGCCCATGCTGCAAGATGCGGCCCGCGAGCTGCGACCCCAGCTTTGAGTGGGCAAGAGCCGGACAAGCAACATCCGCCTTTCAGTCCAGCTCGTACACCGAAACCCGTGCCGCCACTGCAATTGCATTCAATCGGCATACATCGCGCACGGTGGTGGCGCGGTTCAGGGCTCCGCCTTTGCCGGTCAGTTTGCGAATCAAAGCTTTCAAGCTCATGGTTTTCTCCAACGGTGATGTTTTTATGGATGCGTGACTCAGTCGTGCCGACGAAATACTCCAACCACCACGCCCAGCACTTCCAGTGACTGGTGCGCGATGATGTCCGGGTAGTCGGGGTTGGCCGGTTTGAGCACCCATCCACCCGAGCCTTTGAGTGGATAGAGGTATTTCACGGTCAATTCGTTGTCTACCAAAGCAACAACGATGTCACCGGCTTTGGTGGGGCGGTTGCGTTCGACGATGACCATGTCCCCGTCCAGCATGCCCGCGTCTTTCATGGAGTCGCCCCGGACCCGGCACAACACCGTGCGTTCTGGGTGACGAATGAGATAGTCTTCCACCCCCATGGCTTCCAGCCCGGCGGATTGGTCTTCTGCTTGCGGCAGGCCGGCTCTGACTCGACCCAGCACCGGAAGCGCAAAAAAGTCCCGCGTGGGGGCAATGCGTCCGTCCACCCGCTCTAGAAAACCCGCATCGACCAGACGACCAACGACTTTGAACACCCCGCCCGAAGACGCCAGTCCCAGTACGTCCGCGAGTTTTGCCATGGAAGGAAATGCCTTGTTTTCCTTCCAGTAGACCCGCAGTGCGTTGAGGTGCTTTTCGTCGGACATCGGATGAAACCACTGTGAACGGTGAATGAATGTTCACCATGGTATCCGATTGTGCTCCGCGCTGTCAATCGCTGGGCGTTGACGTTGAGAGTCGGTGATCAGCCTCGGATCGGCCCCGGCGTCGTGAGCAGTTGTATGGCTTCAGACAGCGCCGTGGACATGCCCTTGGCGCGCTGCACGATGCCATGGGCGCTGTAGCGGTGCCCCGATGGCAGAAGGTGCAACCGAACCCCGAGCATTTCAAGCCTCTGACGCGATTCGATCAGGTTCACGTTGGTGCTCATGTTTCTGCCATCCACCAGCGTCACCGCGCCGCTGCCAATCACTTCGATGGCCGTGTCGCGCTCGATGACCAGGGCGGTGTCTTCGTCAATTCCCACTCCCAGCATCTGGGGGCGTTGGGCCAGCACCGACAGCAGGCGCCCCAGCCGGCCCCTTTCAGAGAAGTGCTGATCCACGATCCCATGGGCCAGGAAGCCGAGTCCGATGTCAAGGTCTGCCACGTCCTTTTCGGGCAGGCGGGTGGCTTCCCCCGACGCCAGCATGTGGCGCGACATCACCGCAGCCCCGGCACTGGTGCCGCCCAGGCAGCAACCGCGCAGGTGGAAAGCGACGTGCAGTGCCTTGAAGGCTTCGGTTTCCCAGATCAGTTCCATGAAGCGCCGCTGATCGCCGCCCGAAATGAAGATGCCATCGGCTTCCAGAATCAGGTCAGAGACCGCGACGCTGTTGGCTGCATCACGGTCCGGCACCGGAATGGGCATGCATTCGGCCACCCCGATCTCGCTGAATGCCCTTTGGTAAGTGGCCCACGCGGCTGCCGGATCGCCGCTGGCCGCACTCAACACGCGCAATCGGGCGCTGGTGCCCCCGCACAGGTCCACGAACCGCCGCAAAATGTATTTGTCATGCAGGCGGTCTTCCGCACCGCCCACGATCACCAGCCGTCCGATGCGGCGCGATTGAGCGAACGCGGGAGCGCCAAGCAGGGCTGCGGCTGCGCCAAATAGAGTTCTACGGGTCCACATGCTTGGGGATTCTAGGGCGAGCCCGTGACAGGGATGTGAGTCCAGGGGATCCGGCTTTCCGGTCCAACAGACCGCCCAGCCTATAATGATTCATCATGTCATTTAGACCGCGATCTGTGCGTTTGCGCCCCTGGCACACAGCATGGCCCCATCTCGCCGGTAATTCGGCTCGCTCCACAATCCCCCCATCTCAGCCTGATTTCCCGATGGCTTGTTGAATTGTTGGGCGCAGGAATGTGGCGCGCCATTACCTCGTGGTCTGTAACCGTTGAAATTTGCCGTTTTACAACTGACATGATGATGAATTCAAATTTGGCCTTAGTTGCGCTTGAAACAGTGCGGTCCTGGGGGCGTGGCTCGGCACGTTTCAACGCATGAGCGCGACCATGGGATGGTGGGAAGCTGCCTTTCTGGGCGTCATTCAAGGCCTGACGGAGTTTTTGCCGATTTCGTCCAGCGCACATTTGCGCATCATTGGGCCTTTGTTGCCCTCTGGCGGCGACCCTGGGGCGGCCTTCACGGCGATCACCCAAATCGGTACCGAGGCTGCGGTTCTTTTGTATTTCCGGCATGACATCTGGCGCATCATCAAGGCGTGGTGCGCCTCTCTGGTGGATCCCGGTGCTCGCAGCAATCCCGACGCACGGATGGGGTGGCTCATTCTGATCGGCACGCTTCCGATCGCAGTGCTCGGCTTGCTGTTCAAGGACGCCATCGAGGGCAGTCTGCGCAATCTGTACATCACAGCGACCATGCTGATCGTGTTTGCGCTGGTGCTGGCGCTGGCCGATCGGTGGGGGCAGAAGCAACGTCCGCTCACGCAGCTGACCTGGCGGGACGGGTTGATCTTTGGCTTTGCCCAAGCGATGGCGCTGATTCCCGGTGTTTCCCGCTCGGGAGGAACCATCACCGCCGGGTTGTTGATGGGCTACACCCGCGAGGCCGCTGCGCGCTATTCATTCTTGCTGGCCATTCCGGCTGTTTTGGCGTCTGGTGGCTACCAATTGCTGCGCAGCTGGGAGACCGGTAGCGCTGTTCCGCCCGGCCCCACCGCTTTGGCCACTGTCGTTTCCTTTGTTGTGGGTTACGGGGTGATTGTGGTGTTCCTGCGGTTTGTGTCTACCCGCGGTTACATGCCGTTCGTGTATTACCGGATTGCCCTCGGGTTTCTGGTCTTCGCGCTGCTGGGTATGGGCATCTTGCAGCCGGTCTGAATCGGCTTGAGACAGCTCAGTTCATCATGGAAATTGCCTTACTTTTTGCGTTGATCGTCCTCAATGGCTTGTTCGCTATGTCGGAGATCGCGCTGGTCACGGCCCGCAAGGCGCGCCTGCAAAAACTGATTGATGAAGGCGATCGGGCTGCGATCGCGGCCATCAAGCTGGGGGAGGATCCCACCCGTTTCCTGTCCACGATCCAGATCGGCATCACCTCGATCGGTGTGCTCAACGGCATCGTGGGTGAAGCGGCACTGGCTGCGCCGCTGGCGTTGATTCTGGTGTCTTGGGGCATCGCTGAAACCTACAGCGAGTTCGCGGCCACGGCGTTGGTGGTGGTGCTGATCACTTATTTTTCGATTGTCGTGGGTGAGCTGGTGCCCAAGCGGATCGGGCAGTCCAACCCGGAAGTGCTGGCCCGTCTGGTGGCGCGTCCCATCAACTGGCTGGCCATCGCCACCAAGCCGTTTGTGCTGCTGTTGTCGGTGTCCACCCGTGGGTTGTTGCGGTTGCTGGGGGTGCGCGAGACCAGCGGCAGTGTGGTCACGGAAGAAGAAATCCACGCCATGCTGCAGGAGGGCACCAGCGCCGGGGTGATCGAGTCGCAGGAACACACCATGGTGCGCAACGTGTTCCGCCTGGATGACCGGCAGATCAGCTCGCTCATGGTGCCGCGCAGCGATGTGGTGTTTCTGGACCTGGAAGACACGTTCGAGGCCAATATGGCCAAGGTGGAGGCTTCCAACCATGCGCGTTTTCCGGTCATTCGGGGCGATGTGAACCACCTGGTGGGTGTGGTGAATGCGCGCCATTGGCTGACCAACGCCTTGCGCGGGGTGCAGCGCGAATTGCACGAACAGCCGTTGCAAGAGCCGCTGTACGTGCCCGAGACCATCACTGGCATGGAGCTGTTGGACAGTTTCCGTGACTCCGACGATCAGATGGCATTTGTGATTGACGAATACGGCGAGGTACAGGGCATCGTCTCGCTCAAGGACCTGATCGAGGCGATCACGGGTGAGTTCAGCCCGCGCGATCCGGCGACGTCGTGGGCGGTTCAGCGGGAGGACGGGTCATGGCTGCTGGATGGCCACATTCCTGTGCCGGAACTCAAGGACAGGCTGGGGCTGGACTCGGTGCCCGACGAGGAGCGTGGTCGTTACCACACCCTCAGCGGCATGATGATGCTGCTGACTGGGCGCCTGCCGCGCGAGGCGGACAGTGTCGAATGGGAGGGGTGGCATTTTGAGATCGTTGACATGGACGGGCGCACCATCGACAAAGTGCTGGCCCAGCGCCTGGGCGATGCTGAATCGACCCTTCAAGAGGTGTCCGAACTCCGTTGAACGCGCGGCCTGAAGCCCTCAGCAGAGCCCCCCTTTTTTCCAGACAGGAGTCAAGTGAACCACGCAGATTCTGCCTCTGACGGGACCATGCAGGGTAAGCCACTGTCGGTGGTGCTGTTTGAGTTGGCCCACGCCACAGAGCGTGACCGCATCAGCATCGGCGATTTGTTTGCTGCCCTGGGTGACCGCGCCCTGGGGGCACTGATGTTCGTGTTTGCCGTGCCCAATGTGATTCCCGTGCCGCCGGGTGTCTCTACCGTCCTGGGCGCGCCGTTGATTTTTCTGGCCGCGCAACTCATGCTGGGGCGCTCGCCATGGTTGCCGAAGGTCATCACCCAGCGCTCGCTGTTGCGCACCGACTTCGCGACTTTGATGCGGCGAGTATTGCCCTGGTTGACCAAGGCCGAGCGATTCTTGCGCCCACGTGTGACCGTGCTGGCACTGCCCCCTATGGAGTACCTGATCGGGCTGATCTGTTTGCTGTTGGCGGTGGTACTGGCATTGCCCATCCCGCTGGGAAACACCTTGCCCGCCCTGGCCATCAGCGCACTCGCGTTGGGGGTGCTGGAGCGCGATGGTCATTGGGTGGTCGCTGGTTTGATTGCAGCGGGTGTCGCGGCAGCGGTGGTGTCTGGGGTGGTGTTCGCGATGATTCAGGCCGCGATTTTTCTGGTGGAGCGGCTGTTCCTGTGATGGGCCTGAGTCCTAGAGCGTTTTTTGCGGACCGTTGGCAGGGGCGGACGACTGTCCGGACGTTGTTCTGGCGCGATCTGCTGGGCGTGGCCACGCTGTTGAACCTGCTGGTGGGCTTTGCATCGTTGGTGATGCTCGCCAAGCGGGTGGATGCACCCTGGCCATGGGTCACGCACTTGCTGCCTTTGCCTTACAACCTGTTTCTCGGGTTGTCGGTCTGGCGTCATGGCGACGCGCTCAAGAGCCACAAGTTGGTGGTCGCCGCCTGGCTGGCGCTGATGTTGCTCATTTGACCTTCCAAATCAGGGGTGTCCACCATCACGGTGGCGGGTGACTGTTTCTTGATGCAGGTCATCACACTCCGTGAGGCTTGACTCCCATAATGGACGGATGCAAACAACGTCCATGGGCACGGGGGTTTTCTTCACTCGGTGTTTGACCAAAATCTACGGCGAAGGTGACACGGCGGTTCACGCCCTGCGAGGGGTGGACTTGGACGTGCAACGGGGTGAGTTTGTCGTGTTGCTGGGGGCCTCGGGCAGCGGTAAGTCCACGCTGCTCAATATTCTGGGTGGCCTGGACACAGCCACCAGCGGTTCGGCCCAATGGACCCATGACGGTGTGGCGCATGAACTCATTGGTGCCAGCGACGCCGAGCTCACGCGTTATCGACGCGAGCACGTGGGTTTTGTGTTCCAGTTTTACAACCTCATTCCCAGCCTGACGGCCGAGGAAAACGTGGCGTTGGTGACCGACCTGGCCGACGACCCGATGGACCCGGCCGACGCGCTGGCACTGGTAGGCCTTGCCCCAAGACGGCACCACTTTGTGTCTCAGTTATCCGGTGGAGAACAGCAGCGGGTGGCGATTGCCCGCGCGATTGCCAAGCGGCCTGCCGTGTTGTTGTGTGACGAACCTACCGGCGCGCTGGACTGCGCCACTGGAGTCATGGTGTTGCAGGCCATTGAGCGCGTGAATCGCGATTTGGGCACCACCACGGTGGTCATCACCCACAACGCGCCAATTGCAGACATGGCCGACCGCGTGCTGCGCCTGGCCGATGGCCGCATCGTTGAGAGCCACGTCAACCCGCGCAAGGTGGCGGCGTCCTCTTTGTCCTGGTGACGCGATGACCGCGCTGCAAACCAAACTTTGGCGCGACCTGGCCCGGCTGCGTGCACAGGTGATCACCATCGCGGTCGTGGTGGCCATTGGTGTGGCGGGCTTTGTCGGTATGTTCGCCGTGCACGATTCGCTCCAGACCTCGCGCGACGCTTTTTACCGCGATAACCGCCTGGCCGACCTGTTTGCTGGTGTAAGGCGCGCACCGCTGGCGCTGGGCGAGCGCATTGCCGCGCTGCCCGGTGTGGCCGAGGTGCAGCTCGCTGTGGTGTTCGACGCCCAGGTGGAGTTGCCTGGCGTGCTGCAACCTGTCACGGGCCGTTTCATCGGGCTGGACCTGGCGCAGGTGCAGGCGGCTCGACAAGGCTTGAATGCGTTGACGCTGCGGGCCGGCCGCTGGCCCGAGCGCGACGGTCAGCTCGAAGCTCTGGTCAGCGACCGTTTTGCCGCAGCGCGCCACCTTCAGCCTGGCGATGTGGTGCACGCCATCCTCAACGGCCGGCTGGAACGTGTGCATCTGGTGGGCACAGCCGTGTCGCCCGAGTATGTTTTTGCCTCCCAAGGTGGGGCGCCTGACGACACCAGCTTTGGCATCTGGTGGATCGATGGTCGCCGAATGGCGCAGGCGTTCGACATGCAGGGCGCGTTCAACCAGATTGCGTTGCGCATGGACGCCGGTGTGGACGAGCGAACGGTGCTGACTGCCCTGGATCGGCTGCTCGAACCCTATGGCAGCATCGGTGCGGTGGGGCGGGATCGACAACTTTCCACCAAGATCGTCAGCAACGAACTGGCACAGCTGAAAGTCATGGGTACGGTGCTGCCGTCGATTTTTCTGGCCGTTGCCATGTTCATTCTCAACGTGGTGCTCAGTCGCCAGGTGGCCACGCAGCGCAGCCAGATCGCGGCGCTCAAGGCGCTGGGTTACAGCGACAGTGCCATTGCGTGGCACTACATCCAGCTCGCGTTGGTGATCGCCGGGCTGGGCGTGGTAGCAGGTCTGGGCCTGAGCCAGCTGATTGGCCGAGCCATGTTGGGCCTGTACGACGAAGTCTTCCGCTTTAACCGACTGGACTACGCGACCGACATCACGCTGGTGTTGCTGTCCGTGGCCGTCGCTGCTCTGGCTGCGGCCGCCGGAACCTGGACGGCCATTCATGCCGTGGTGCGTTTGCGACCCGCGCAGGCCATGTTGCCGCCTTCGCCACCGGCCTACACCGCCACATTGCTCGAACGGCTGGGGCTGGGGCGTTTCCTCTCTACCGGTGCCCGCATGGTGGTGCGCAATCTGGAGCGGCGCCCGTTGCGCGCGTGCTTGACAGTCACCGGTATCGCGCTCGCGGTGGCGCTTCAAATCTCGGGTGCCTTCTGGCTGGACGCCATTGCCCACATCGTGGACGTGCAGTTCCGCCAGGTACAGCAAGGTGATGTGCTGGTCAATTTTCACCGCCCGGTGCCGGTGGACACGGTGCGAGAGCTCCGGCGTCTGCCTGGGGTGATGGACGCTGAGGTCTACCGCACCGAGTCGGTCAAGATCAGCCTGCGTGGTACCACCAAGGACACTGCCGTGATGGCCCTGCGCAGCGACGCTCGGCTGATGCGCTTGGTGGACGAACAGCGTGGCGCCTTGTCATTGCCAACCGAGGGCGTGGTGTTGTCGGCGCTTCTGGCCAAAGAGCTGGGAGCGCGCATTGGCGACCGTGTGCACCTGCAGTTTCGCCTGTGGAGCCAGCGCGCGGTCGAGGTGACGGTGGTGGACATTGCCCACACCATGTTTGGCCAGCTGCTCTACATGAACCTGGAGACGCTCAACCGCCTGGCCGGCGATGGGGATGGTTCGGCCGATGCCGCGTTGCAGGTGGACCCGCAAGCCATGGACGCTTTCTGGACCGCTGTAAAGAACGCGCCGCTCATCAACTCGGTGTTTGACAAGGCCAGCACCATGGCGGAATTCAACCACCGCACGCAGCGCAACATGGGCGTGTTCAGCGGCATCCTCACCCTGTTCGCTGTGGCCATGGCGGTGGGCATCATTTACAACGCGGCGCGCATTTCGTTGTCTGAACGCGCGTGGGAACTGGCCAGTCTGCGCGTGCTGGGCATGACACGGGCCGAGGTGTCGGTGTTACTGCTGGCCGAGCTGTTGCTGGAGTTGTTGCTGGCTTTGCCAATGGGGGCATTGCTGGGCTGGGGTTTGGCCGCGTTGATGATGCAGCTCATGGCCAGCGACGCGATCGATTTTCCGGTGGTCATCGAATCGTCTACCTATGCGTCAGCGGCTCTCATCGTGATGGCTGCTGGCGTGGCCAGTGCTTTGCTGGTGCGCCGCCAGATTGACCGGCTGGATCTGGTGGCCGTTTTGAAAGTGCGTGAATGAATACAACCTACAAACGCAACAGCGCCGTGCAGCGCCGCTGGCTCGTGGGCGGCTTGGCCGCTGTGGCCCTGGCGACTGTGCTGTGGGCTGCCTACAGGCCGCGTCCACTGTCTGTGGAGGCTGGGACCGCGGCGATCGGCCGCTTTGAACAGGTGATCGAAGAAGATGGGCGGCTGCGATTGCAGCAGCGCTACACCGTGGTGGCCCCCACCGCAGCGCAATTGCAGCGGCCCACGCTGAAGGTGGGGGACGCGGTTCGGGCGGGTGACGTGGTGGCTGTGCTGGAGCCGTCGGTTCCGGCAATGATCGATGCCCGAACCCGCAGTGTGCTGCAGGAACGAGTGGGCAGCGCCGATGCCGCGTTGGCCGCTGCGGCTGCCAACGTTCAGCGGCTGGAGGCCGCGCTGGCGCAAGCCACGCTGGAGGCTCAGCGTGCCGAGCAGCTCGCGAGCGATAACTTCATCGCACCTTCAGCGCGTGATCAGGCGCGTCTGGTGCGCGAGTCTGCACTACAAGCCTTGCGCGCCGGGCAGGCGCAGCAGGCCGTGGCTGGCCACGCCTTGGGCGAAGCGCGTGCCGCGCTGCAACGGGCTCAACCCGGCAATGGTGGAAATGTCAAAGCCCGTGCGACAGGTCTGTGGACGCTCACCAGCCCGGTCACCGGCCGCGTGGTCAAGCTGCACAAGGACAACGCCGAGCCTGTCACGGCCGGACAGCCGTTGCTGGACATCGGCGACACCGCTGCTCTAGAAGCGGTGGTGGACGTGCTGTCTGGCGATGCGCCGCGCATTCCGCCCGACGCGGTGGTACAGCTGGTCGCAGGGCGCGCCCAGCCAACACTGGCCGGAAGGGTGGTTCGCGTCGATCCTCAGGCGTTCACCAAAGTCTCAGCTCTTGGGATTGAGGAACAGCGTGTCAACGTCGTCGTGGCGCTGAACGCGCCGCCCGCAGATTTACAGCGCCTGGGCGACGGCTTCAGGGTGGACGCGCGCATCACCCTCTCGGCGCAAGAGGGGGTGCTGCTTGTGCCCTCGGCCTCACTGGTGCGGCATGGCGATGGCTGGCGGGTGTTCGTGGTCGAAGGGGGGCGTGCCCGCGCCCGGTCGCTCACCCTCAAGGACCGCCATGCGGACAGCGCCTGGGTACAGGATGGGCTCAAGGCCGGTGAAAAGGTGATTCTGTACCCGGGTACCACCATTGCCGATGGCCAGACGGTGCGTGTGGTTGGGGCCGATTAAGTATCTGACACCTGCGCGCTGCGTCAGCGCCGCAGGACATCCAGCCATTCCTTCTGTTCGGGCGTCAGTGCCGTATCGGGTGTCAGCATGGCGGTGGCGAGTGCGGTGCGTATTTCTAGCTCGGGCGTGGGCAAAGGGTGGTTCAAAAGGGCGTTCAACAATTGCGAAGCCTTGCCCAGCGTCTTGCCATAGAGTTCGAAAATCCCCGAGACGCTGACATGTTGCGCAGGGTCGTCCAGCCAGCAGTCGTAGTCGGTCACGAGGCCGACCGTTGCGTAGGCCATCTGCGCTTCGCGCGCCAGAAAAACTTCGGGTGCGTTGGTCATACCGACCAGGTGGCAGCCGGCCTGGCGAAGAAAGTGGCTTTCCGCCTGAGTGCCCAGCCGGGGTCCTTCCACACAGGCGTAGGTCAGGCCGCGGTGAACGGTTTGCCCGGTGTGCCGGGCCGCTGCTTGCACCGCATCCACCAAGGCTGCGCTCACCGGGCGGGCGGTGGAGACGTGTGCCGCCACGCCGTCTCCAAAGAAAGTGCGTGGCCGGTTGCCTCGGGTCCAGTCGAAATACTGTTCCGGGACGGCCAGATCGCCGGGCTTGACTTCCAGCGCGAGGCTGCCCACGGCGGAGAAGCCCAGCAGCATGGTGGCGCCGGCTTGTTTGAGCGCGAAAACGTTGGCGCGGTAATTCACTTCGTGGGGCAGCAGGCGGTGCCCAGACCCGTGGCGGGCCAGGAACAGCACGTCATTGCATCCCAGCTTGCCTTGCAGAATGTCTCCTGATGGCGCACCAAAAGGCGTCGCCCGATCGATGCGCTGTTGAATGTCCAAGCCTGGCAGTTCATAGAGGCCAGTGCCTCCCACGATGGCGAGCATGATCAAAACTCCTGTCGAACGACTTGATGGGGATGGTAGTTGGGCCCCGCTGCGATGCGGGAAAAGTACGATGCGTGGGCATCACTGCCCGGCGGCCATTGGGCCAGGAACCGTTCCTGTACCGCCGACGCTGGCACCTCGATGGCCAAAGCATTGATATGGACTTGGTCCTGCACCACACCGGCACGGCTGGCGTGGCCAGGCGCAGCGGTCAAACCGATCCGTGTGAGCAGCCCCGCTGAATCGCCTAGAAAGTTGGGCATGCCTGCGGCCCCGTTGTTGAACACCCAGCCCTGGGCCCGGCCAGGGAGCTTGATCCCTTGCATGACCGGCAAGCAGGTGTGGCTGCACGCAAAGGCGTCAACGCTGGCTTGTGCGAACCAGGTGCGCACGGTATGGAGGTGGCTGGTGTCTGCCAGGTGTTCCTGGGCGAATCCCCAGCCGGCCAGAGATTGCGCGTCACCATGCACGATACCCAGGCGAAAGTCGCCGACCGAGGCCGTCTGCCACATGGGCAGCGCCGCCAATTCGGCGCGGTGTGTGGGCGTTGCCGCTGTCCAGAGCCGTTGCAGTATTCGGTTGGAACGGTCTACCACGCTGTCGTCCACCCAGTCAGGGTAGGCGCAACCGCAGCCCGTGTCTGAAATGGGAGAGGGCTGAGCCAGCTCGGTTTCCACGTTTCCACGCAAGGCCACATGGCCCAGTACCTCGCGCTGGATGCGGTCGAACGTGGCGGGGTCGGCGTCGAACCAGTGAAAGTCACCATTGAACACCAGTTGCTTGCGCCCACGTTCCGCGTCGAACAGCCGCAGCACCTCGTGCAAGGCGAGTTCGTTGCCGTAGAGTCCACCCACCAGGTAAAGCACGTCCAGCTCAGCCAATGGCGCTGGGGCAGGCTGGCGGAACACGGTGGGTCCGTAGTGGTACGCGATCGGACAGGTGCGACCGGGCGCTGTCGGTGGGGTTGTTGCTGCGGGGATGGCGTCTGTCTTCATACAAGTCGTTCAGGATAGAGGGCTCCAAATCACCGACGGCAACATCGAATACCATTTTTCCATCTTTGAGCCCGATCACCCGGTCAGCCAGCAGGGGCAGCAGTGCAGGGTCGTGCACCACTGTCATGAGGGTGGCGTGGCTCGCAACGGACAGGAGTGCCTGGCATGCCTGCCGCGTGGCAGCTGGGTCGAGAGCTGAGGTGGGTTCGTCTGCAAGAATGAGTCTCGGTCGTTGCAGCCGCAATCGGGCCAGACTGACCTTCTGACGTTCTCCCCCGGAGAGTTGGTCTGCACGGGATTGCAACCGATGCTCGAGGCCCAGATCGGCCAGTGCACAACGGGCCTCCTCATACAAGTCAGTCGGATACCAGCGCAGCCAAGAGCGCCAAACTGGTAGCGCGCCGGGTCTGCCCAGTGCGCCCAGCACGGTGTTTTCTAGTGCGCTTAGCCTGGCAACAAGGTGCAAGCCCTGCATCACCTGTCCCACTTCTGCACGCAAATTGCGCCATTGTGATCGACTCAGTGGCGGTAGATTTTGTCCACCCCAATGGCGTTCCAGCACGGTGACCGTCCCTTGCGTCACGGGTTCAAAACCGCCCAATACTTTCAGCAGCGAGCTTTTTCCCGCGCCATTTGGTCCCACCAGGGCTACACGCTCGCCACCTCGCACGCTGAGTGCCGGGATATCGAGCAACACTCGGCCTGTCAGTTGGAGCTTCAGGTCACGGATGGAGATCACGTCACTTTGCATGATGGTGCGCTCGAACTCACAAGAGGGCTTGCCGTATGCGGCGAGAAATGGCGTCGAACAGGATCACCATGGCAATCACCACCAGCAGAATGGTCGCCAGCCGGCTCCATTGAAAAAGGCTGACCGCCTCGGAGATCAGCAGACCCAAGCCACCGGCGCCGATCAGCCCGAGTATGGTGGAGTCACGAATATTGAACTCCCACACGTACAGGTGGTTGCTGACGAACTGCGGCAACACAGCAGGCCATACTGCGCTGAAGAACACTTGCGATGGAGATGCTCCCGTGGCGCGTACGGCGTCCACCGCCCCCATGTCTAGGGTCTCAATGCTTTCGGCGTATAGCTTGCCGTATGTACCCATTGAGTGCAGGGCGATGGCCAATATGCCGGCGGTCGGTCCCAGCCCTACGATCCCGATGAGCACCAAACCAAAGACCAAGGTGTGGATGGCCCGCGACACGTCGAGCGCTGCAGACGCAGCCCAGGCGAGAGGGCGCGGCGCACGCAGGTTACGTGCTGACAACAGTCCCAACGGGAGGGCGATCAGTGCGGCCAGCAGCGAGCCAATGGTGGCAATTTGAAACGTCGTCCAGGTAGCACGCGCCAGCCCCACCAGAAAACTGGTCTCGACTTCCTGGCGATTTTCCACCCGGAGTAGCGTTCCATCGTCGCTGCGAAACTCCAGTCGTTCAGGGCCGAACCACAGGTCCAAGAAGCTGGGATGGGCAAATTCCGAGGCCGTCTTCAGCAGGTTTTCCCAAGGCGCGCGACCCCAGGTCAGATCGCCTGCAGCAAACAGCGTCAGCAGACATGCCAGCACAAGCGCTCCGTAGCCCAGTACCAGGGCCAAAAAGCCCAGTCTGCCCCGGGGCGTCCAGTTCTGTGAGCTGGGTGTCACCAAGGTGGTCATGGTGGCTTACGGTTTTGGTATCAGTTTGCCGGTGGCCAGGCCTGCGTCCCGAATGGGCTTGTAAAAGGCATTGTTGGTGGCCATGAAGCCCGTGTAGTTAGTGGGCAACAGTTGAGGTTGCCTCTGCAAGAGTGGCCCTACCTCGGACAAGGCGTCTTGGAGCCGTTTGACGAAAGTTTTGTCCTTGAACAGTGCAGAACGCACCGCCACCGCGTCATTGGGCAAAGGAGCCGATTGCCAGATGATCTTGCTGCGATCTGCCTGAATCTGACCTTGCTCAATCATGGCGGTTCGATTGCGGTTGTAGTCTGCCCCGGCGTCGAGCTGGCCAGCGGTCACTTGGGTCTGGATGGCCTGGTGTTTGGTGTAAAGAACGCGTGCAAAGTGCTTGTCGGGATCGATCCCCTGTTGCATGAAAAAGTAAAGAGGAATCAGATAACCTGAAGTAGACCCTTTGTCCCCAAACGCGAAACTTCGTCCTTTGCCCTTGGGTCCCAAAAGGTCCTGGACGCTATTGAGGCCTGAATCCGGGTGCGTCACGATCATCGCGAAGTATTCCGGCTTACCTTGGTACAGGATGGTGGACACCACTTGGGCGTCTGAGAAGTGGTTGGCCAGCACATAACCCCATGGGCCCATGAGCGCGATGTCCGTTTCGCCATTGGCCAGGCTTTTGGCCAAACCTTCCCAGCTGTCCACGGTGCGCAGTTCCACCGGGTGGCCCAGGCGGGCAGCTAGGTGCTGAGCCAAAGGGCGATAGGTGGCATCGTTTTTTTCGCGGTCGGGCTGGAACATGCCGACGCCGAATTTCAGTGTCGAGTTCTGCGCAGAAACGGTGCCAGACCAAAGCATCGCGGCCAAACTGGTGGCAGCAGCGATGACAGCAAAGCGGAGGGGGGGATTCATGGTGATGCTCCTTGAATGTTGACTGATCATTGGGCCGTCGCCGCAAAGCGACGGACGAAGCCTCGGTCTATGTGGTCTTTCCAGCGCCAGGCCCACCTTCCAGACCAGCTGAACGCCCCGCGCGACGCGATGGCGCTGCCGTCGGCTGTGGACAGCAGCGAAAGAAAGTGGCGTTGTGGGGCGTAGGTGTTCAGTGGGGCCTGCATGAGCACAGCCCGCAGGTTGTGGGTCAATACCGGGCCCATGCGAACAGCGTACACACCTGCCTTGGGCAGCGGCGTTGGCCACTGCGCGCAATCCCCGACCGCGAAGATGTTGGGGTGAGAGACCGAGCGCAAACACGCATCGATCAACACAAAACCTTCGACACTGGTGGCCAGGCTGCCCCGCTGCTCGGCCGAACATTGCCAGGCATGTGCTTGTGCGCCTGTGGCCCAGAGCACCAAATCGCTGTCTTGTCCCACACTCTGGGACCATGCGGTGCCAAGGTGGACCTCCGCATTCGCAGCCTTGAGGGCACGCCAGGCCAGGCGGCGCGCGCTGGCAGGGTAGCCAGGCAGCAAGGTGTGACCCCGCGTGAGCAATTGGCCTGCCACACTCCGTTCGGGCCGCAGCGTGCGCAACCGCCGCAGCATCGCCAGCAAAGACTCAAAGCCGGCCGCACCGCCGCCCACTGCGGTCACTTTAAATGGGCGATCGGTCCGATCCTGCTTCCAGCGTTCCAGCACCTGATCGAGATCGACCCTTAGCTGTGACAAGGGGCGCATCGACAGCACTTGTGCCGAGAATTCACCTGGCGGCGGTGACAGTGTGGAGCCGGTGTTGAGAGACAACCAGTCGTACTCCAGCGACTCGCCGCTGTCCAAGTGCACACACTGGCGGTCCGGGTCGAGACGATTGATGGCCCCACTCATCCAGCGGGCCCCGGCCTTTGCGCACAAGGCTGGGAAGTCGATCACGATGTCTTCGTAGCGGTAGATGCCCGCCAGCCACCCTGGCACCATGCCCGAATAGGGCGCCCATGCCTGGGGGGACACTACCACCAACTCCACGCCGGGCAGCGGTTGCCGGTGCCACGCTTGCAGCACCTGTGCGTGGGCGTGCCCGGCACCTGCGAGGACGATGCGCTGCCTCACAGCCAGCCCCCAGGCAGATGGACCAGATCGGCAGGTTCGTCAATGTCGGCCACCGGTGCAAGCTCCACCCACTTCAAGCCCATCTGGGTCGCCCGCTGCCGGGTGTGCTGCATGACTTGGGGTGTGCTCCATGTCATGTCCGCAAACAGATGCGGGATGGACCGAGTGAGTCCAACGAGCGCGTATCCGCCATCCAGCGCGGGTACAAACACGGCCGGGTGCGTATCGAGTGCAGATGCTGCCTGCTCCAGCCGCGCCGGGTTGAGTGACGGTGCATCGGTACCGATCAACAAGGCCCGTTTGTGCGAGGCCAGCACCCGGCTCAGGGCGCGGTTCATGCGTTGACCCAAATCGCCTTCTCCTTGCAAAGTGAGCTGTAAGCGCCCCGGGGCAATGCTGCGGGCACGATCAAACGCGGGGTGCTGGTCGGTGGGCGAGACGCACAACTCCAGATGATCCACGGTCAACGCCAATGCCTGTTGCAGGGTGTGCTCCAGCAGGCGCGCCGCCAGCGCAGCTGCACCATCGGGCCCCAACGCGGGGATGAGACGGGTTTTGGCCAGACCAGCGACCGGCGCCTTGGCGAACACGATCAAGGCGGTACTCACCGGTAAGCCTCCGCCAGCCGCTCGGGGTCTTCGCCGCGCCAGTAGCGCCAGCGGAGTTGCCACATCAACCATATGGTTCGCCAAACGCCTCGGGTTTCCCAGCGCCTTCCGGAGGTGGTGACTTTGGTCCGCAGGCAGGCAGGGTGCGACAGCTCGCGGAGGCGTTTGGACAGCTCGATGTCCTCCATCAAGGGCTGGTCCGCAAAACCGCCCATGTGCTCGAACACCTCGCGTCGCACAAACATGGCCTGGTCGCCCGTTGCGATGCCGCTCCAGCGAGATCGGGCATTCATCAGTGCCGCCACCACGCGCAACATCCAGGCCCGGCCCGTGATGCGGACATCGAACCGCCCCCAGTCAGCGCCCGAGTCGATCGCGTTCAACACCAGGCGGTCGGCTTGCATCGGCAGTTGCGTGTCGGCATGCAGGAACAGCAGCACCGGCCCTTGAGCCTGCCTTGCGCCGGCGTTCATCTGTCGGGCGCGGCCACGCGGGGCTGTGAGTACCGCGCATGCATGCTCACGGGCGAGGCGAGGCGTGTCATCGTGGCTGCCACCGTCCACCACGATCAGCTCGGCACCGCGTTCCCGCAGGGGTGCCAGCGCCCGCAGCGTGTTGCCGATGCTGGCGGCCTCGTTCAGCACAGGGACGATGATCGACAACGTGGGGCTCATGCGCGCTCCCACGCGTGAAAACGTTCCACCCACGCCAGAACCCGCTGCGGCGCATGCGCACGCTTCCATTCGCCCGCAGCGTATTTGTTGGCCTCGGACAGGGTGGGGTAGGTGTGGATGGTGCCCAAAATCTTGTCGAGGCCCAGACCATGTTTCATGGCCAGCACGTACTCGGCCAGCAAGTCGCCGGCGTGCTCGCCCACGATGGTCACGCCCAGAATCTTGTCCTTGCCGGGTACCGTCAACACTTTGACAAAGCCGTGTGCCGTACCGTCCGCAATGGCGCGGTCAAGGTCCTCGATACCGTACTTGGTCACTTCAAAAGGGACGCCTTGTTCGCGTGCTTCGGTTTCCGACAAACCAACGCGCGCCACTTCGGGATCTGTAAAAGTCGCCCATGGAATCACCGAATAGTCGGCCTTGAACCGTTTGAAACGCCCGAACAACGCATTGACGGCGGCGTACCAGGCCTGGTGCGCCGCTGTGTGGGTGAATTGAAATGGCCCAGCCACGTCGCCCACCGCGTAAATGTTGGGGTAGAGCGTTTGCAGGTAGGCGTTGGTCTCAATGGTCTTGCGGGCCGTCAGTGGAATGCCCAGTTCTTCCAGCCCGTACCCTGTGACCCGCGGGCTGCGGCCAACAGCGCACAACAGCTCGTCAAACGGTACAGCCTGCTCTTGATCGCGATGCCGCACGATCAACCGCTTTTCTCCCGCCACCACTTCTACACGCACTGCTTGATGACCGGTGAGGATGCGCACTCCGTCGGCGCGCAGCGAGGCCATGACCCGTTCGCTCACCTCCGGGTCTTCACGTGCCATGGTGCGGGGTGCCATTTCCACTTGCGTCACCTCGCTGCCCAGCCGTGCAAAACACTGGGCCAGTTCGCTGCCGATGGGTCCTCCGCCCAGTACCACCAGGCGGCGCGGCAGCGTGGTCAAACCCCACACGGTGTCACTGGTCAGAAACCCGGCTTCCTTCAGCCCGGGAATGGGAGGGACGAACGGACTTGCGCCGGCCGCGATGACGATGTTGCGGGTGGTGAGTGTCTGAGGTTGACCATCCGCCAGAGTCACTTCCACAGACCATGGTGAGGTGATGCGTGCGTGCCCTTGCAGCACTTCCACCCCCATGGCGGTGTAACGCTCGACAGAGTCGTGCGGTTCGATGTCACGCACCACGTCGTGCACCCGTTGCATGACCGCTGCAAAATCCACAGTGGCCTGGGCGCCGCGCACCCCAAAAGCCCCCGCTTGGCGCACTTGCTTGACCGCCTTGGCCGAGCGGATCAGCGCCTTGCTGGGCACGCAGCCATAGTTCAGGCAGTCGCCCCCCATTTTGTGGCCTTCGACCAGCGTGACTTTGGCCTTGACCGCCGCCGCGATATAGGCAGATACCAGCCCCCCCGCGCCTGCGCCAATCACCACCATGTTGCGGTCAAACCGCCGCGGCTTGCGCCAGCGGGCGTACAACTTGCGTTGCTGCAGCGCACTGACGGCCCATTTGGCCACGAGCGGAAACGCGCCCAGCAAAACCAGACTGCCCAACAACGGCGGCGACAGGATATCTGCCGTGGATTCAATGGCCGCCAACTGGGTGCCCGCGTTCACGTATACCGCGGTGCCAGCCAGCATTCCGATCTGGCTGACAATGTAGAATGGCCGCGCGCCGATCTGAGTCAGCCCCATGGTCAGGTTGATCAGCCAGAACGGGAACACCGGTACCAGACGCAGCGTCAGCAGGTAAAACACGCCGTCTTTTGCCAGCCCTGCATTGATCGGTGCCAGAAATGTTCCGAACCGTCGTTCCACGGTGTCTCGCAGCAAGGTGCGCGCCATCCAGAAGGCGAGCAGCGCACCCAAGCTGGACGCAAACGACACCACCAGCAAGCCGATGCCCAAGCCGAAAATCGCGCCTCCCGCCAGCGTCAGCACCGACGCTCCGGGGAAGGAGACCGCCGTGGCCAGCACGTACACCCCAAAGAACACCGCCAGCGTCCAAACGGGATCGCTGTTGTAGAACTGCTGCAATGCATCACGGCTGGCCTTGAGCTGATCGAGCGTGAGCCACCGGCCCAAGTCCAGTTGCTGGTAAGCCAGGGTCAAGCCCAGCACGAGCAGGGCGACCACGGCCCAGCGCAGACTGCGGGGTTTCGCCGCCATCAAGCGGCTCCAGCCGGGGCAGGGTCCTTGCGTGATGACGTGGATTCTTCCAGCGCACCCCCACAACTGCTGCCTTGGCCTGCGGCGCAACCGTAGCAATGGTCCGCCACACGGATGGGTTGCCCTTCTGCGTCGGACGCCAGCAAATCTCTGAGGTGTGGACGGGGCCTACCGGGTAACGAGGCCGGCAATCCCAGCATCTGGTTGAAGTCGCAGTCGTACAGGAACCCCTGCCAGTCCACACTCACCAAGGATCGGCACATCACCGTTTCCAGGTTCTCAGGCCGGTACGCACTTTTGAGGAGTTGCAGATAGCCGTCAAAGGTGCCTTTGCTCAGCAACGTGCTGCCAAAACGCTGCACGGGCATGTTCGTCAAGGCAAACAGGTGGTTGAAGCGGATGCCGAAGTGCGTGAACAGTTCCCGTTTGTAGTCCGCCTCCAGCGGCCCCTGTGGGGGCGGCAGCACCGGCCCCTGGGGGTTGTACACCAGGTTCAGCACCAGGCCGGAGCCGTCTTTGCCGTAGCCCAGCGCGTTGAGCGCCCGCAATCCTGCGATGCTGCGCTCAAAGACGCCATCGCCCCGCTGGCGGTCCACATTGGCCGGTGAGTAGCAGGGCAGTGACGCCGTCACCTCCACGCCTTGCTCGGCCAGAAACTCGGCCAGTCCTTCCTGGCCAGGCTCAGAGAGGATGGTGAGGTTGCACCGGTCGATCACCCGAACACCTAAGGCCCGAGCGCCCACCACCAGTTCCCGAAAGTGGATGTTGAGCTCCGGCGCACCTCCGGTCAGATCCAGCGTGGACAGCCGGCGCTGACGCAGCACGTCCAGCACCAGCTGTGTGGTGGTCGCGTCCATCATCTCGGTCCGGTTCGGGCCTGAGTTGACGTGGCAGTGGACACAGGTCTGGTTGCATCGGTAGCCCAGGTTCACTTGCAATGTGTCCAGCGGCCGGCGGCGAATGGCCGGGAAATCGGTTTGCGCGAGCAGGGGTAGGGTGGGGCGCATGTGAAAGGTGTCCGAGGTTATGGCGTTGCCTGGCTATTCGTCGAAGCGATCAAAAAGGTTACATGGTCGAGAGCCAGGTGGTTGCTGTATGGATTCAAGGCGAGGGCGGGGGGAACTGGCAGTCCGCGTTTGCGGGCACAAAATGCGCATCCGCAAAGCCTGCATGCGCACTTTGTCCGGTGTTATCGCTGTCTGCCGTGAACGCCAGTTGCACGGCATGGGCCTCGCTGGAAAACAGCCGCGTCACGTCTTGCAGCACGTTGCGGCGTTCTTCCACCCAGCGTCCGGCTTGCTGGTTGCCGCTGCGCTGCACCACCATCATCGCGCGGTCGGTGTAGGGGTTGGGCTGTTCGGTGCCAATGGGGTGGCGGTTGTCCCAGACGTAATTGATGGCGGCATCTGGGACGTCCGCGCCCCAAATGGTCCGTGCCAATGCGAGCTTGGTCCGCAGCCCAAGCCCCAAGGCCGCATCGGGCAACTTGAAGCTGACATAGACCCTGGCGGCATAGTCATCCCCGGCGCGTTGTTTCATGTCTGCGTTGGCGATGACTGCATCCACCCGCCAGCGCCAGCACAGCACCGGGGTTGCTGACAGGTCGAGTGTCAAGGGTCGAGCCATCAGCGACATGCTGGCGCTGGAGTGGACCTCGAGCGCGTGCACGCCCTCCCAGTTTCGGTATTCAAACCGGTTGGGCTTGAGGTCTTTGCGCAAGCGCACTTCCTGCCATGGGCCGCTGCCCGCCTGGAACTGACCGACCCAGATGGCCGAAGCGTGGACCACGGCAGGCAGGGCCAGCAGCCACAGCACCGCGTGCACGCCTTTAACCAGGTGGCTGGGTACACTCTGGCGGTTTCGTGTGACCGAGAGCAAATGGGTTTTCATGTACCTCATTTCGCTGTCAAGACTCGTTCGGTTACACGCAGTCCGCGCAGTCGTTAAAAAAATCTTTCAAACGCTGTAACCCAATCCACCGCGCCAACGAAATGAAGGCAGAAGCCAGTCCTGTTGACTTTGAAGCTGAGATTCGGCCCCTGTGGCTGCGGGCTCAGGCTGGCGATGAAGATGCCTACAAGCGGTCGCTGACCTTGATGGCGGCCAGGTTGCGTGCTTATTTCCGGCGGCGCATGTCGAAGGTGCCGGACGATGTCGAGGATCTGGTGCAGGAAACGTTGCTGGTGGTACACCTACAGCGGGGGACTTACGACCCGACGTTTGCAGTCAGCGCCTGGTTCACCGCGATCGCGAGGCACAAACTGGTCGATCTTTGGCGACGTCGTGGACGGCTTGAGGATCTGACCGACGAGTACGACGATGCGGATGAGTTGAACTGGGCGGCAGAACCGCAGGAGGGTCATGCGCTCAGAGATCTGGGGCGGCTGTTGCAGGAGTTGCCTGAACTTCAGCGTCAGGCCATCGAGCTTACCAAGCTCGAGGGTTTGTCGGTGCTTGAAGCGTCCGAGAGAACGGGTGTGTCGCCATCGGCGATCAAGGTTCAGGTGCACCGGGGATTGAAGCGGCTGGCGGACTTGGTGAAGGTGACAAGGTCATGAAAACCGATGTTTTGATTGCAATGCTGGCCCGTGATGCGGGGCCAGCTCCCCGCGGGGCGGTGGCGCGGCGGCTGGTGCCGGCCATGCTGCTGGGGTGGTTGGTCAGCAGTGCTCTGGCCATCGGGTTGGTGGGCCCGCTGCCACTGGAGGTGTTCCAGACGCCAGTGCCCTGGATCAAGCTGGCGTATGCCGTCGCCCTGGCCGCCACGGCCGCGGTTCTGACGGCGCGACTGGCCCGCCCCATTGCCCGCTTGCGGCTGCCCGAAACGGCCGTGGTGGGGGTTGTGGGTACGATGGCTTTGGTGGGATTGGGCGTGTGGGCAACCACGCCGTCGGATCAGCAATGGGTGGCCGTACTGGGCAAAACCTGGTGGGTCTGCCCGTGGCTTTTGATGGGATTTTCCGTGCCGGCGCTGGCGGGCATCCTCTGGGCGCTCAGGGGCGTAGCCCCGACCCAAACGCACAAGGCTGGTTTTGCCAGTGGTTTGCTGGCCGGCGCCGTGGGCGCTGCCGGCTACTCGCTCGCTTGCCCGGAGTCCTCAGCCACTTTCGTGGCCATCTGGTACACCTTGGGAATCTCGCTCACGGCGCTGATTGGTCGGCAGCTTGGGCCCCACGTGCTCCGGTGGTGACGCGTTGGTGGGCTCCCAGCCTGATCGAATGCGGATGAACCCACGACTGCATGCCGTGGCGTTGTCTTATTTCAGTATGTCGAACAGGTTAGAGAAGGTGTCGGTCCAAGGTCTGAACCCGGGTTGCGGTTTCAACACTTCCGCGCTCTGAAGCGGCGCCGGCAAATTGCTGGCTTGCTCGGGTGACACGAACACCACCCAGGAGGAGCGGCGGCAGAACGGATCGCCGTGCCCACGCTTGAGTTCCACCAGCAGGGCGACACGGCCCAGGTGTTCAGCCGCTGCAGCCATCACCGGGCGCAGGTCCAGGTAAGTGTTGGTGATGTGCACCGCCAGCAGGCCATCGGGCCGCAAGTGGCGGGCATAGGCTTCGAATGCCTCCAGCGTCACCAGGTGGGTGGGAATGGAGTCGCCCGAAAAAGCGTCCATGGCCAGCAAGTCAAAGCCTTGCGGCGCCTCGCGTTCCAGCATCAGGCGGCCGTCACCCAGCACAGACACGATGCGTGCCTGCGTGTCACGCAAGTAGCTGAAGTGCCGCTGCGCGAGATCGACGACCTGATCGTTGATCTCGTACATGCGCATCTCATCGCCGCTGCGACCGTACACCGCCAGTGTGCCCGCACCCAGGCCCACCACGCCGAGTTGGCGCGGTCGGTCCGTGGGCAAGCTCGCCAGGGCTCGGGCCACGCCCGATCGCTCGCAGTAGTAGGCGGTGGCTTTGTCCGGATGTTGCAGGTACTGTTCGCCATGGGTGATGCGTCCGTGCACCATGCTGCGCACCGGTCCCAGGTCCTGGTCCACCGTGTCCTCGATGCGGGTCTGGCTGTAAAAGTTGCGCACCACCTCGGCGTAGCCGCGCACATAGTCCAGGGATACCATCCCCAGCCGTGCGCCAAAAGCCAACAACCCCAACACCAGCAGCGTGCGACCCCAACGCCCCATCTCCCGCCACAGCACGCAGGTGACCAGCACGGCGGTGGCCATGAGGGCGATGGGCAGCTCAAAGTACGCGCGGAAGATCACGGGTGCCAGCAGCCCCACAAACAGACCACCGAGCGCTCCGCCCACGGACATCATCAGATAAAACAGCGTCAGGTGGCGCACAGCAGGCTTGCGCCGCACCAGCTCACCATGGCACACCATGCAGCACACGAAGAGGGCGCTGCACAGCAGGATTGCCATCCAGGTCACGCCCAGTCCGCCATCCATCACCCGGTCCAGTGCAAAGAATGACAATGGCAGCGCCGCCAGGAACACCGGCCGCACGTAGTAGCGAGGCGCATCAAAGCACAGGATGAAGCTCAGCAGGTACAGTGCCAGCGGCAACACCCACAAAAAGGGCACTGGCGCAACGTCCTGTGTCAGGTGGCGTGTGAGTGCAAGCAGCAGGGTCGAGGCACAGGCCGACAGGCCCACCCAGAGCAGGATTTCGCGCCATGGGGGACGGGGGCTGTCTTCCAGCGCTGTCACGGTGTGGCCGCCGATGGGCTGGCGCTTGAGGGTGTAGGCGGCCGTGGCCACGCAGCACGCCACGAACAGTGCGTAACCAGCCGACCAGAGCCAGGCTTGGGGAGCCACCGCGAGCCGAGGCTCCACCAGCACTGGGTAAGACAGCAGTGCCAGCATCGACGCCAGGTTGGACAGGGCATAGAGGCGGTAAGTCTGCTGGCCACTCTCGACGAAGCTGCGGGCAAACCAGGCCTGCATCAGCGGCCCCGTGGTGGACAGCAAAAGGTACGGCACACCCACCGTGGTGGCCAGCACGCCCAGCACACTCCAGGTGGGTTCAGCCTGGGCGCTGAGTTTCCAGGCAGGGTCTGCCACGATCGGCAGCGTCGCCAGGCTCAGCAGCAACAAGGCGCCATGGACCCAAGGCTGGCGTTGCGGACGCAGTTTCTCGTGAACCCAGTGCACGTAGGCGTAGCCCAGCAGCAGTTCAACCTGGAAAAACACCATGCACAGCGTCCAGACCGAAGAAGAGCCACCGAACCACGGCAGGATCATCTTGGCGACGATGGGCTGGACCTGAAACAACAGGAAGGCCGACAGGAATACGGTGGTGGCAAACAGAAGCATGGCTGTGGGTGCGATGGGACCTCTGAACGCCCTAGTATCACCGCTCGCCGTTACGGTGCATGTGGTTTGCGTTTCGTTTTTGCCACAGCGTGCTTTCGTTGTAGTCCCGGCGATAGGTCGACGTGCCTGACCGGGGTGGCCGTGTCAGGCCGTCTCAGGACAGTAAAGCCGCGATCACCAGCGCACAGCTCGCCACGGCGCTCAAACGCAAGCGCAGCGGCAAATACCAGCCGGGCAAGCTGACGTTTGAGGTCAGCACTCGGTCTTGCCAGTAGTGCATCAGCAAGCCCACCACCAGCATCGGCGCTGCCAGGTGTGTGGGTAGCAATAACGCAGGCCAGGCCACCAGGGCTGGCAAAGTGCTCCATACGTATCGATGGCGCCTTTGCGCAGCGTTCAGCTCTTTGAGCAGCATGGCGAACGCCCAGTGCAGCGCTCCGACAAAACTCAAAATCACTGCGCCGTAGGCGATCAGTGCCTGCCCCCAGAACGATCGTCGCTCTGGGTCTGTCAACATCAGCACGGCCAGCCCGACGAAAGGCAGAAGTCCACCATACCCCAACCACCCTACGCTTTTGGGCAAAGTATCCTCAACGGGCTGTTTCATGGCGGGGGCCTCACTTCACCAGCGGGCGAATGGTAGAGAAGCCACCGTCGAGTGACCAGACCTGCCCGGTCACGCGGCTGGCATGGTCCGACAACAACCAGCTCATCAATTCTGCCAATTCGGATGGGGTGCCAATCCCAGCCAGCGGGTACTGGCGCGCAGCCGCCTCGCGCGCGGTGGCATTGCTGATCAGTCCGGCTGTCGCCGGGGTTTCCATCATGCCGGGGGCAACGGCGTTGATGCGGATGCCCGCAGCGGCGTAAGTGGATGCAGCACCACGCACCAGCCCTTCCAACCCTGCCTTTGCCGCGGCCACCGCTTCGTGGTTGGGCGTGCCGATACGCGCTGCCGCCGAAGACACCAGCACCGCCGCACCGCTGGCGCCCGCATTGCGCAAGCTGCCCGCAAATCCCGCCAGTGTGTGGAAAGCGCTGATGAGGTTGGCTTGCAGGCAGTCGTTGAAATCCTGCTCGTTCATCCGGTGCATGGCGCCCAGCCGGACGTTGCCCACACAGTGGGCCAGGGCGACAGGTTGAATGCCTTCCGCCTTGAGGGCAGCAAAAATGGCTTTCACACCCTGCGTCGTGGAACAGTCGGCGGCAATTTGTCGGTGCTGGTTGCCATAGGCCTCGGCCAGCCGTTGGGCATCGCGTCCAACCACCACCAAGTTCCAGCCTTGCTGGGTCAATTTTTCGGCCAGTGCCCGGCCCAGGCCACCTGCAGCCCCCGTCACCAATGCAGTCTTTGTCATGCGGTCTCTCCGAATGGTTGGGTCTTTGGCAAAAGAAACGCCTCCTGCCCGCATCCGTATTAAAAGCGAATGCAAATTTGTCTACGACAAAAACTCATAAAACCCTGCGCCGCTGCTGTGATGCCGCGCGCCCACGCTGAGCCAGACTTTCCCGAGTGGGTGGCACAATCGTGCCATTTTTGTGTATTCAATGACCACCCGACCATCCGCACCGGTTTACTCAAGGCTTTTATGGAGCCTCTCACTCGTCATGGGGCTGTGGGCAACCCAGGCTCATGCTGAAGCACCCAACGTCTCGGCCCCGCTGACGACGGTTCCCCGTCTGGACATTGCACGCTACCTCGGTACCTGGTACGAGATCGCCAAGTTCCCGAACCGCTTTCAGCGCATGTGTGCGGCCAATACACAGGCTGAATACCGTGGGTCGGAATCCGGTCAGATTGAAGTGATCAACCGTTGCCAGAAGGCCAGCGGTGAGATGGCGGAGGCGGTTGGCAAGGCCCGTCTGGTGGGGGAGGCTGGTTCGCCCAAGCTCCAGGTGCGGTTTGCGCCGGCCTGGCTGTCGTTTCTGCCCATGGTCTGGGGCAACTACTGGGTGATCGACCTGGATGACAACTATCAACTGGTGGCCGTGAGCGAGCCTCAGCGCGAATACCTCTGGATACTCTCGCGCACCCCGAAGGTCGAGCCGGCTGTGTATGCAGCCCTGCTCAAGAGACTTCAGACCCAAGGGTTTGACACCCAGCGTCTGGAGTTTTCCCCGCAAAACTAGCTCACAGCCGCCCGGCGTCCGCCGAGCGCAGCACGTCTGTGACAAATTTGTGTCACACAAGTGAACGAAGATCGCCGGGTGAGCATTCCCGAACCCACCCCTCAGTTTGACCTGTCCCGTGGTGGCCAGCGTCATGTCGACCAACTGGCGTCTCTGCCCATCTTGGGTGCCGCAGCGGCCTTGTCTGTCTCCATTCCTCACGCCCTGGGGCTGGGGCTGGTCGCGTTTGGCCCGTTGTCTGGTTTGATCCCTGCCAGCGCGCTGGCGTTGTGGTCGGCCGCCGTTCCAGGGGCTTTGATGACGATTTTGGCCCGATGCCGGGGCGTGGTTTACGCGCCATCTACCGCGGTGGCGTTGCTGTTCGGTGGCATGTTGGCTTTGGTGATGCAGGGCGCAGGCGAAGCAGGCATAACGGCAGCGCAGGCTTTGGCCATCACCGGCCTGTTCACGGGCCTCGGGTTTCTGTTTCAGTGGTTGATGGTCCGATTGGGTCTGGTGCGCCTGGCCCGTTTCATCCCGGTGTCGGTGACTCAGGGGTTTGCTGCGGGTGTGGGGCTGTCGCTCGTGCTGGGGCAGTTGCATGGGCTGTGGGAAGTCAGTGGCGGCCACTGGGGGCCTGTGCTGGCTTGGCAGGCAGGTGTCGTGATCGCGGTCATGGGGCTGAGTGGGGTATTGCAGCGCCTGTGGCCCAAGTTTCCAGCGTTGCTGTTGGCAGTGGCCCTGGTGACTGTCGGAACCTGGTGGTGGGTTCCAACAGAGTCGCTGACCATGGCTGCGGCGTCCAGCGAGTTCTTGCTGCCTGTGTTCCCCGATTGGCTGGACGCGCCATGGTGGTTGGTGCTGGACCAGCATGGTTTCCAGCTGGCGTCGCTGTCGCTTCTGATGTCGGTGGTCAACACGCTCGAGGTCACCGTGTTTCACCAGCAGCTGGAAGCAGAGCACAGTGTGCGCCAGCCGCTGGAGCGCGTGCTGGGTAAAGAAGCCTTGATCGCCATGGTGTGCGCCTTGCTGGGCATGATTCCCGCGTCCAGCAGCACGTCGAGGTCCCGCACCGCACTGGCTTATACACGAAGCGCCACGTTGCGCCCCGGTCAATGGCATGCATTGGGCTTGATCGCGGTGGCCGCATCCGGCCACCTTTGGCTGGCCGAAGTGCCGATGGCGGTGCTGATTGGCGCGCTGGTGGTGGCTGGATTGAGGATGATCCCGCATTCCATGCGAGCGCTGGGGCGCAGCCCACAGCGCTGGACCGCCCGAGTCCAGAGCTGGATCGTGAGTCTGGTGTTTGTCGCGTCCAGTGGCGCGATGGCATTGCTGGCTGGCCTGGCTGTGGCCATGGTCGAACTGCTGCGAACTTCAGGCAGCCATGCAATCCGGCGCATGCACCTGGAAGGCAAACTGCGGTCTCGCCACGTTCGGCGAGCACAGGTAGAGCATTGGCTCGCGCCCAGAATGCGCAGCGTTGCGGTGTTTGAACTGCAAGGGATAGTGTCTTTTGGTGTGGCAGGGCTGGTGGTCGATCAGGTGCGGCAGCATCTTCAAGGCCATCGCTGCGTGATTCTGGACGCCTCCCGAGTTCCGTCCTGGGACGAAACGGGTTGTTTGCGGCTGCGTGCCTTGGCCCACGAGCTGCACGAGCAAGGCATTGCATTTGTGCTATCGGGTGTGCGTGGCTGGGTCGTCGATTCCATGGCCGGGTTGCACATTTACGAGGACCTGGACCGTGCCTTGGAATGGGCCGAAGCACAGATCCTCTTGGGATGCCCGCCGGCGTTGATGGTCTCGGACCCGCCCTTGTCACTGCTGGGCGATCTGGGGACCGATTTGGACGCCGAGGCCCGGGGTGCGCTGGAGCGTCTGCTCGGGCAACAGTCCTACAGTCCAGGGCAGACCATCATTCGCCAGGGTGAGCAGGACCGGTCGTTGTTGCTGGTGCAAAGCGGTACGGTCACCTTGTCCACCAGCGCCACTCCGGACTCGGGCTTGCGTTTGTCGGTCGTTGGGGCGGGCGCGGTGTTTGGCGAAATGGCCTTCTTGAATGGCATAGCGCGCACCGCCTACGCCCACGCTGGCGAGGAGGGCGCCAGGGTCGCGGCTTTGAGCTGGGATGCCTTTCAGGACTGGCGCCAACACCACCCAGAAGCCGCTCTCGCCTTCATCACCGCCCTGGCCCGAATGGGCATACGCAGGCTGGGTGCCACGTCACAAGAGCTGCGAGCGGCCATGGATTGACGCTGTGTTCAGTTTGCAGCAACCGTCTTGGCCGCAGCCGTCTTGCGTGCACTGGCTCGCTTGACCGGTGCCGTACTTTGCGGAGCGGCAGTGACCGTCGGTGCATCGGGCGCCTTCGTAGCCGGCTTTGCAGCCGGTTTACGCCGCGGCGCAGCGGGCTTCGCTTCGGCCTCATCGGTCGCTTTGGTGGCAGGACGGCCTGTTTTCAGGTTCGGCACCGCGTCGATGTAAGACAAGAACCCCGCATCGCTCGCCTTTGACAGCGCAAGCACCCCGGCCCGCAACAACTCACTTTTCTTGACAGCCTTGTTCAAGCCAAGTGCACGCTGCTTGAGCAATTCAAGCACTGCATATTCGTCTTTGGGCATGCAAAAACTGTCGCGCACCAGTTTCACCTTCTTGGGTTTGACGCTGGGTGTGGGGGTTGCTTTGGGCTTCTTCTCAGATGACATGGTTCACCTCAAACAATGTAAACGGTATAAATAGTTTAGCAACTTGAAGATTCCTGTCAATCTAGCGTCTGCATGGGTGGGGCGTTGGGTGCGAAGGGGTGTCATGAAATTGACGTCTTGCCGACATCAAATTGGCAACGTGCCCGTCCAGTACGCAAGTTTGGCGTCCCAGGCAGCAGAGTCAACTTCGAACATCACCGAACCGTTCAAACCATGTTTGCCATCAAACAAGCCCGAAAGTTCATTGAAAACCATCCCGATGATCCGCAGGTAGGAATCCTGACCAGTTTGATTTTGTCCCTGCAGACGGACCAGCCGTTCCCGCTGGCATCGCTTTACGAGTTGGACGGAAAAAATTTTGATTTGGCACTGCAGATCGTCGGCGAGTGGCGCATGGACCGCCACTACGCCAAGAAGCAAAAGCTTTTAAATGTCGTCCACCGTTTGGCTGATGAGAAGCCCTCCGGAACATGAAATCCAGGCCGATGATCCAGGTTCGGTCAATGGTTGCAACTTTGCTGGCGTGCGTGGCGCTGAATGCTTTTGCGGCCGATACGCCATCCAACATGCCTGCGCCTGCTGACGCGTCCGATTTGATGCAGCAGGCGAGAGTGGCTATTCAGCAGCGTGACTGGGTGCAGGCCCTCTCGGTGCTGGAGCAGGCGCATTCGCAGGGCTTGGACAGCGCCGATCTCCACAATTTGCTGGGCTACAGCCTGCGGATGAAGCCCGCACCAGATGTCCAGCGTGCCGTGCACCATTACCAGTCCGCGTTGATGCGCAATCCTGGCCATCTGGGGGCTCACGAGTACCTCGGAGAGGCCTACCTGATGCTGGGCGATGTACCGGCGGCACAAAAACACTTGGCGATCTTGCGCGAGTTGTGCGGATCGGTGGATTGCGAGGAATACCGCGATTTGCAAAGAGCGATCGGAGAATATTTGAAGGGCAGATCAGTCAGCGGGCGGTGAGCCGGGCGTACAAGCCCCCAGCCAGCACCGCGCCAACGGCCATGGCCAGCAACCCTGACAGGTTGCGGGTCGCGTCGATGAACACCGGCATCGGTGCGACTGCGTCCACCACCCGCACCGCTGCCACCATGCCCACACCTGCGGCACAGGCCAGCAACGCGCTGCGTCCGCCAGGCCACCATCGCGTCAGGCCGCTGGCCACCGGCAGGGCCAGCAACCAGCCCGCCGCCAATATGCCACCATAGACTGGCGCAAAGCCCATCAGATCTTGCCCCATCACCCGCCACACATCGCCGGCCGGGATGTTCACGCCCAAGCCCTCCAGCGCACGCAGGTTCCAATGCGTCTGCACCACCGAGCCCCAGGCAGCCGCCAGCCCCCAGGCCAGCAGCAACGCCCCTGCGCGCCGCATCCAGCGTGACGATGGGGCATCATGGTGTGCAATCTTCTTCATTCAACTCATTATGAAATACCTGCTGGCCGGACTCTTGTCGCTGCTCGCCATGGCCACACCGGCGCAGACCGTGTCCTACCGCATCGAGACCGTGGCTGCTGGCCTGGAGCACCCATGGTCGCTGGCTTTTCTGCCCGGCGGTGGCTTGCTCGTGACCGAGCGCGCCGGCCGGCTGCGTTTGATCGAGCCAGGGGCGGATGGTCGCCTGCAATTGCGGCCCGAGCCCATCGGTGGTCTGCCGCCGGTGCTGGCCAGTGGGCAGGCCGGTCTGTTCGACATCTTGCTGGACCCGAACTTCGCCATGAACCAGCGGCTGTGGATCTCTTTCGCCCACGGCACAGCCGACGCCAACCACCTGCGCGTGGTGAGCGCGCGTCTGCAGGGCCACCAGTTGCAGGACTTGAAGCCCGTATTCACCTCGCGGCCCGCCAAATCCGATACCCAGCACTTCGGGGGGCGCATGACTTGGCTGCCCGACGGCAGCTTGCTGCTGGGCATGGGCGATGGGAACCTTGAGCGCACCGACGCACAGCGGCTGCACACCCATCTGGGCAAGTTCCTGCGCATCCACAGTGATGGCCGTGTACCCACCGACAACCCCTTCGTGGGGCGCGATGGTGCCTTGCCCGAGATCTACAGCATCGGTCACCGCAACCCGCAGGGTGTCATCGTGGTCAACGGCGTGCCGTATGCGCACGAACATGGCGCGCGCGGCGGTGACGAACTCAACCGCTTGGCGCCAGGTGCCAATTTCGGCTGGCCCCTCACCACCGGCGGGGTGGACTACACCTACGCCCGCATCACCCCTTACCGCAGTTTTCCAGGCATCACCCCACCGCTGACGGAATGGACTCCGTCCATCGCGCCTGCCGGGCTGGCCTGGTACGACGGTGCGCTGTTTCCGGGCTGGCGCGGCAGCTTGCTGGTGGCGGCCCTGGCCGAGCGCAGCTTGCGCCGGGTGCCAATGGTCAACGGCACACCTGGGCCACAGGAGGTGTTGTTCAAGGAACTGGGCGAGCGCCTGCGCGACGTGCGGGTGGGGCCCGACGGTGCGGTGTATCTCCTCACAGACCACCCGCAAGGGCGGGTGTTGCGGGTGGTGCCGTCGGGGCTTTTGAAGGATTGAGATTCGGATATTTCTACTGGGTCAGTTTTTGATGACTCCAGCTTTTCAGACGCTCAAACCATTCCCAATCGCCGGCGTGGTTCATTGCACGCGGTAAGCCCCCCAAAAAGTATCTGGCTGAGAAGCAGATTCACGCGGCCAGCGTGCCGTTCACGAATCCTCGCGGCAAATGACCGTTCCAGATCACAGTTGAGCGTCAGGCGGTGAGCCACTTCTGGACTTCGGCCAGGGTGGGAATACGACCGCTGCAGACCAGTTTCTCGTTCACCACCAAGCCCGGCGTTGACAGCAGGTCGTAAGTCATGATTTGCTGCATGTCGGTCACCTTGACAAATTCCGCCTCGACTTGAGCGGTGGTCGCGGCTTCGCGGGCCACGGCTTCGAGCTTTCTGCAGTTGGCACAGCCTGAACCTAGAATTTTTACAGTCAACATGACGCTTCTCCTTTTCGTTTGCAAAGTCCGTCAGGCAACGACCACTTCACGCTGCCGGCGCCGCAACCAGCCGAGCGCAACCAGCAGACCCACCAGAAAGACGGCCATGAGTCCCGCCATAGACGACCAATTGGCTCCGTCGACCCAGGCACCGAACATCAACCCGGCACACACGCTAAACAGCGCCACCCAGCCGACGTAGGCCGCTGTCTTCGTCCGCCCGATCACCGCAGCCACCATCAGCATGCTCTGCAAGCTGAGTTCTGGGTCGGCCATCAGGTAGGCCAGCAGCGGGCCGGGGTGCATGCCGAGGTCCAGAAACATGCGTGCCACCGGCACCTCGACCAGGGTTGGAAAGTACATGAACACGCCGAACCCGACGGCGGCCGCGTTAGCGAGCAACGTGTTGTTCCCAGCCAGTGTCTGTATCCATTCGGGCTGAATCAGCTGGCGGACCATACCGACCACGAACACGCCGATTACCAGCACCAGGAAGATCTGCTTCACGAAACGCCACGCTTCCCAGAGCCAGCTCCGAAAGGCGTCCGCAGGCAGTTGCCGTGCAAAGAACCATACGGCGCCCATTGACAGCGCCACGCCCACCGCACGCCCCGTGAGAGCTACTTCCAAGCCAGATGCTTGTGGGGTCAGACGCAGCGCGGCGACCAGCAGTGTCGTCGCCGTCAGCCCGAGGGCCATCCATGTCCAGCGGTTGGCGCCCTCGACGATGTTGTCCAGCCCTTTCCAGGCTGTGGCTGCAATGGTCAACAGCTGCGCAATCAGCACCGATCCCTGAAAGCTCACCCCTTCTTCGCCCTTGGCGGCATTGAATGGCACCCAGCTCAACAGCATGTCCTGCCATGCGGGTGCCCAAGAAATGGGCAAAGTGAAGGTGCCCAGCGCACTGGTCAATGGCCACAGCTTGAGGGTGCCGGCGATCAACAAAGCCACCAGCGAGAGCAGGACCCCCAATGCCTGGGTGGAAATGCGGGCGTGGTCAGCAAACAGGGTATCGGTCTGGGCATCGTGGCTCGCATCATCACGCCAGAACAGCACAGCCATCAAGATCCCGATCCCGATGCCGAACAGGAGGCAGAACACGATCCTTGCCACAGCAAATTCAGCACCCAGAATGCCACCGGTGTAGGACAGCGCCATGATGTTGCCGGCCGGGGCGAAGAACAGAAACGTGATCGCAGGGCCAATTCCGGCACCCTTGCGGTAAATGCCCGCAAACAAGGGGACGATCGTGCATGAGCACACCGCGAGCAGAGAGCCCGCTGCCGCAGCAGCGGGGTAAGACACATAGGCTGGTGTGCTGCGTCCGAGCCATCGGGTGATGGAGGCCTTTGGTATCAGCGCTGCCATGGCGCCGGCAATAAAAAAAGCCGGCAGCAGACACAAGAGCACATGGGCCGCCAGATAGGCCGCCAAGCTACCAGCCCCACCTCTCAGCATCTCTAGGAAGATATCCATGGTTTCCGTTTCGATGTGGGCAGTGTAGGGTTCCCTCCAGACTCACGGCTTGATCCGTGTCAAACCCTGGGGTCGAGATTCAGATGGTTGCGTCCTAGCTGACAAGCGGAGTCTGCAACTCATCTCGGCTGCTGCCCAATCCCAGACACACGGTATTCGACGTTCAAGATATCTAAAGAGTCTTCAAACCTTGCGTGAAAACGGGGCAAGTCCCGTCGCGGGAAAGCTGTTTTTATGTGGTGAGTTGCCCCGCAGGTGGGTCTCTTTGGAGCAGTTGGCGCTCCAGGTCACCTACGGGTTGTGGCTTGCCGAAGAGGTAGCCCTGGAAAACGTTGCAGCCGTATTGCAGCAACTGCTGGTGCTGGGTTGGCGTTTCAACTCCCTCGGCTACCACGCACAAGCCCAGGCTATGGGCCATGGCAATGACGGTTTGCACGATCACCAGGTCGGCTTGCCGTTCTCCCATGTGCTGGACGAAAGACTTGTCGATTTTCAACTTCGCGATGGGTATGCGCGTGAGTTGAGCCAGTGACGAGTAGCCAGTGCCAAAGTCGTCTACCGAGAAACGGACACCCACAGTGCGCAGGGCCTGCATTTTTGCTGCCGCGGTGTCGATGTCGAGCATCATGCTTTCCGTCACTTCCAGTTCCAGCAGCGTGGGATCAACCTGAGTGTCCTCCAGTACCTTGAGCACGAAGGTGACAAAGTCCTCTCGTGCAAATTGCCGGGCACTCACATTCACCGCCAAGGTCAGCCCTTGCGCTCCGGGCAGCGTGGCCCAACGCTTGAGTTGTGCGCAGGCAGTCTTCATGACCCAGTTGCCGATGGGAATGATCAGGCCTGTCTCTTCAGCCAACGGAATCACTTCGCCCGGCGACACCAGGCCTTGTTCGGGGTGGTGCCACCGCAACAACGCCTCTGCGCCCACCACCTTGCCTTGCACATCCAACTGCGGCTGGTAGAACAACTCGAACTCGTCGTTCTCCACAGCACGCTGCAAGTCCTGCTCTGCGTGGGCTCGCACTGTGGCTGCAGCCTGCATGGTGGGATCGAAGAACCGCAACGAGTTGCGACCGTACTTCTTGGCCTCGTACATGGCGAGGTCGGCATGGGTCAGCAACTGCGAGGCATGGTCGCCGAAGCTCACCATCCGGATGCCGATGCTCGCCGTGCAGCGAAACTTGAAATCTCTGATGGCATACGGTGTGGCCAGCATGGCCAGCAACTTCTCCCCCACCAGCTGAGCCTGCGCAGCGGCCGCGTTCATGGTGGAGTCCAGCCCTTCCAGCAAAACGACAAACTCGTCGCCTCCTACCCGTGCCACCGTGTCCCCCTCGCGAACCAATGATTGCATGCGGCGCGCCGCCTGAATCAGAAGCAAATCGCCGGCTTCATGGCCCCTTGTGTCGTTGATGGCCTTGAAATGGTCCAGGTCGATGAAGAGCAGCGCACTGAGCTTCCCATTGCGACTGTTCAACGCCAGCGTGTGCTCCACGTGCTGTTGCAAAAGGCGGCGGTTGGGAAGGTGGGTGAGCTCATCGTGAAAAGCCAGGCGATGCATTTCTTCCTGGCTGGCCTTGGCGGCCGTGATGTCATAGAACGTACCCACGTAGTTGGTGACCAGACCTTCGGCGTTCCTGACACTGGCAATACTGAGCCACTCGGTGTAGAGGTGTCCGTTTTTTCGGCGGTTTCGGATCTCGCCCTGCCAGTAGCCTCGGGTTTCTATGGCTTTCCACATGGTCTTGTAGAAATGCTCGGACTGCAGCCCAGAGCTCAGGATGGCCATGTTCTTGCCCACCACTTCGTCGTTGGTGAACCCAGTCAGGGTGGTGAAGGCTGCGTTGACCCTGAGGATGATGCCCAGGGCGTTGGTGACACAGATTCCGCAGGCCGACTCGAAAGACATGGCCGCGTATTTCTGTACCGTCCTCTCCCGTTGCAGAGCCGTCAAGTCAAACAGCACATAGCGGCCTGACCTGTGCTGCCCGTCGTCGGTCAGGGTGCCGTTGAAGTTGACGGCCACCAGCTGCGGCTCGGCCCCTTCACGGTACAACTCCAGCTCCAGGTCTATGAACCCGTGGCGTTGATGCGCAGCCAGGTAATGGTCGAATTTGAGTTGACTGCCCGGGGTGAGGAACTGCCGAAAGGAGGTTTGACCCACCACATCTTCGCGTTTGCGGTCCAGCCACGACAGCTCAATATCGTTGATCTCGGTGAACGTGCCGTCCTGCGCTAGACAATGGCTGCCAAAAGGGGCCGTCTGGAACATGTGGGCCACCATGCCGTGCAGATGCCCCAGTCGCGCTTCCAGTGTGTTGGCGTGGGCAGCGGCAATCACACAGGAGTACGCCGTGAAATGCCATGCATAGGACGGACTGCCCTACGGTCGAATGGAACGAGCCGCTGCTGCGGCTTCGCTCGCCAAGTGGGCCGCCGTAGCAGCGGCGCTGGTCGCGCGTGCTGTGGCGCGTGCGGCTTCTGCCGAAGATTGCAAGGCCACTTCCTCTGCCTGTATGGCTGCAGCTGTTGCGGCGGCAGAGGCCGCTGAAGAAGCCGCCGCAGCTGCCTCGGATGCTGCAAGGGCTGCCTGACTGGCAGCTTCGGCCGCTGCTTCGGTAGCCTCAATGATTTGAAGAGACGCCGAGTTGATGGCCGCAGAGGTAGCGTTCTTGCAGGCAAGCGCAGCTTTCTCAGCCGATGCGGCGGCGCGCAAGGCAGCCTCAAGGGTAGAGCTCGTCAGTTCTTTCATCTGTGAAAGTGCATCCGAGTAGCGCTTGTTGACCAACGAATATCCGGTTCGGAGTGATTCGATCTCGCGCTCAAGTTCGGCCAGCTTGGCGTAAATTTTTACTTCTGCATCGGTAGCCAAGTTAGCTCCTGAGGAAACCTATGATCTTGCAACCCAATGTACACCCGTTGCCGATCTAGATGTGCATACATTGAAGGAATATTTCCCGGTTGTCTTTGCCAAGAACGGTGATTTGGGATCGGGGCAGTTCCGGACCGCTATCGGCGAAATCGATAAGTCCATCGACCAGGCGCGTGGCACCACGCACCTGTTCAGCAGCCATGGCAAGAAACCTCTGGATGTGAACACCGTCTCCAAGCTGCTGCGTGCCATCAAAGCCGAACTGTACGTGCAAGGTTTGATCGTCGAAGACTTTGACGTGCGGGATTTGAGGCGCTCTGTCGAAACCCGGTTGGCGGCGTTGAAGATACGGTCGGATCACCGGGCCAATTTGCTCAGTCATGGATTGAGCGGTGTCCAGAACCGCCATTACGACTTCCACGACTACGTGGCGCAGTGTGTCGAAGAATGCGTGATCC
>JACCDS010422709.1_pt1 | contig 68214 bp, 62 predicted proteins | sample 7446441 | NCBI WGS metagenome assembly JACCDS01 (sample SAMN15323445, study PRJNA562643) | freshwater metagenome | isolation source: river surface water | place: USA:Blue River Watershed | collected 2017-08-17
CGTCATACACAAGAATGAAATCGAAGGGTGCATTGCCGCTGATGACGTCGGCTAGCAGATTTTGAAGACCTTTTCGGTTCTGTAGACCCAGGCCACTTCGACCGCCATCTGCGTAACTTCGAACGATCGTCAAACCGTGTTCGATGGCGTATTCGCGAATCTTGGCTCGTTGATTTGCAATGGAGTAACACTGTAGGTCTGTTGACATTCGCAAATATTCCGCAGCGAGGTGTGGCGCAGTAAGAGAGTGCATAGATATTTCTCCGAAAATGGATTGGTCGGATTGGCCGTGCACTCTGTCAGTAACGCATCTACGGAAAAATATCCTGAAATTAAAATTTATTTCTGTATCGTTGCGGCTAAGGCCTGATTGCCCTAGTGAAGGACTTCGTGCACTGCCGGATGAAAGCCAGGATCGCTTCGTCTGACTGCAGGCCATGGGGTAGGAGGGGAGATTGTCGCCAGTTGCAGTAGCTGCATACCTTGGCACAGGCAAAGCCTTTGGCTTTCCAGTTGGTGATGATCGTGAAGTTCGGTGCAGAGGAATGTGGCATAGGTCTCCTTGGGGGTAGGGACGAAAAAAAAGCCCACAGGGGCAAGCTGCGGGCTGTTTCAGGCAGTAGCATGAAATGGGCGGTACCCATTCGGGGTTTAAATGCTGCTCTGAATCGATTTACTGTCTAATTCCGTGAGCAAACCTCATGAAACTGATTTCAACACCGGTGAAGCAAAAATTCGTACATACTCATAGTTGGGTGGGAATTTAGATTAATTGTTGCGGTATTTTAAAAATAAAAAAATTGTCGATTTAATAAATGTAATTTCATAAATCATATATTTTTAATATTAATTAATTTTTAAAAATATTATCATTTTGGTAAATTCGCGGCACTTTATGCGAGTGGACTTTGAGCGGGAAAACTCACTATTTCAGGAGTTGCGATGATTATTGAAATTAAGGAAAAACTTATCTGGCAAAAAGAGAAAGTATTTTTCTTGGTTAAAAAATTTGGACAGCCTTTGATTTTTAACCTATTGGAGTTATATTAATAAAAAGATCTCGCCGATAAAAAAACTATCACAGTTTAGATTTAAATTTTTCTATGTTCGCCTTTTCTTCATTTAATTTTTTGGCGAGGCGGCTAGCAGATTGAATGGTAATACTGCCCATATTTATGTCTTTCGTTATTGAGTTGACAGTGATCATGTTGCCGTGCGTATCGGCCCAAACAAAAATTTCTTTTTCGAATTTGGCGCCAAGTTTAGTCTGAATGACTTCTGTAGTTTTTGTCGATGGGCCATATTTTTCCTCAAGAATTTTTGTAAGTCCGAGAATTTCACTGCGAAATCCGTGCAGGGAAACTTCCTCCAAAGCCTCTCCTTCGCCTAGCAGGATATATCCATTTGCAACAGTCAAATTTCCGTATGAAACAGATATAAGAATAAATTTTTCTTTAAATTTGCATCCAAACATATCTCTAAATATTTTATTTTCATCTTTTTTGCAAATTTCAATCAATGCTGGCTTTGCGCCAGGAGTTCCGAGAGGAATATCTTTAAATGTGATCGGTATTCGAGTTACTGGTTTGGCAGGCACCGTATTGGAGCTGATGGGGTGAGAATTGTCAGGATTGCAGGCGACAAGTAAAAGTGTGGTTAAAAATATTATCGAAATGGCTTTCACCTAATCCTCCAATGCTTGTTATAAATTATTCTTTAAATGGCTAATCGGTTCTGTGCTTATATGCCCGAAAAGTCAGAATCACGATAAACGCGAGAGGCTCAGCCTCGGTTTATGATGACAACAGCTTATCTTTTCATTTTCGACCAATTGTCGTATTAGTCGTTTTTCAATTTAAATGTGTATCGCAGCTATCTTACCTACAAGGTCGGCAGTATGATGCCATCATGTCTTCATAATTTAGGATTGTTATGCGCAGCGCCCTGATCGTGATCACGTTCCTAGTTACGCTCGTCGCCCCGCCAGCGTCGCTAGCAGTAGACGGAAAAGGGAGTGCAGTAAGCGATGAGCAGATGCTCAGCCGAGTGAATACACAGGTGTTCATGGTCAGCAGCACCGTTAACGGCAAGTCGATCTCCCGGTTGGCTGCTGTATACGATCTCATCGCACCACGGCAAAACGGCGAGACCGAGCAGCCTGGAAAGACATGGATGGTGACCAGTCCCGACGGCCTCATAAGCTCGGACACGCTTAGGGTCATGTATCAGGGCAAAACCTATGTTGGTAGTGTGACCTTTGTTGACGAAACGCTCGGCCTCGCCGGGATCATTTTTACTGGCCTTGTGCTGCCCGGTGCGCAGCTAGGCAGCTCGCTGCCAACAACGCGCTTGAACATGCCAGTCAGCGTGATCACCGCCGAAAACAATATCGACTTCAAGGTGCAGCACACGACCGTTAAATCTATCACCGGAGGTGGCTTTCCAGTGGGGTTGGCTACATCCGCTAAGATGCCGCCGACGGCAGCGCTCTTCGACTATGACGGCAATCTGCTCGGATTCGCCAGTTCTACCAAGTCGATGTACATCACCACCCATGAGATCCATCGAATCAACGAGACTCACATCACGCTCGATGTTATTCGTCTGTATCACCAGGCTGAGGGTCAGCCGTCTATGACGAAGGAACAAACGCGGGCTTTCGTACGGTGGTCGAAAAAAGCCACGATCAACGACCTGCCGGTCTTTGAGTACGTTATGCGTCAAGGATTAGACTTCTTTATTTCGAGCGAACAAGACCGCTCTGCGGTTCGGCCGATTGCACGGGCAATCCTTGCCGCGTTTAATCGCGGCGATCTGGCAGTAGTGCATTCACATGCAGCGCCGGCAGTCCCCACTATTTCGTCGAAGATTATCTACCTCGAATGTACGTTGACTTCTCTCGTAGGCACGTCCCGCCCCCTCCCGATTGATGTGCGCGTGAATTTCACTGACTCGACGGTCAATAATTACACGGCGACAATCACCGATGATCTGTTCATGTGGACAAACAGTGCGCAGGTATCGTTTGAGCTGAACCGCTACAGCGGCAACCTGACTACCTTCGCAGGTGGCGGCGATGCAAAAAGAGCGACTACATCGGGCCGCTGCGTAGTACGCAAGGAGCGGCAGTTCTAAAAGCTAGCTCATTCAACTGCCGGTACCGGAATTCGCATTGGCGGTAAAGCGTGGACACTCGCTCTGAAGCCAATCTTGGTGACTTCATTGAGCGTGGGCTTCGCTTCATTGTTGACTACTTTCATTAACAGGTTCTGCATTAGATCGCCCGCGTGTGGCGAGCTGATTTCAGTCTCGCATGCACCAAAATTTTGACAAGCCTAGTCCCAAAGCAGAATTGCCAACTCATCTTTTGCTCCAGGCTAACTCAATGCACGAAAAATTACTTGGTCGCTTCAACTCACAAAGCAGTGCATGGATATCCAATAGTTATGTGGACGAATTGCGATGTGTTAGGCAATTGCGTGATGCCGAGTTCTTTGTCCAAGATGCAATGCTAACCTTGCCGTCGCCACTCTGTGGCCAGTTGGATTAAGTTAAAACTACCGGAGCTTGCCGGTGTTCTCAAGATTCCTGTTCACTTTGTTGAAAGTAAGGGTCATATGCTAGACACGGCTTGTGTGAAAAATCTACTAGGCCAATGGCTAAACTAGCTGCCTACAAATATCAAGTTGCGGTAAAACGCCTTCTTTCGCTCCAGATCCACCTAAGATCTCGACTTATGAAAATCGAGGTTGTGATTAGCATCAGGCTCATTGCTACTGAAATTTTCCAGTGATTGCGATTGATTGAACCTAGAGTCCATAGCATCTGAATCGACATTGCGGAAATCCAAGAGGAGGCTAAGATAAACACAAGTGCCCAAAATGCTACAGGAGATCGGCCCACGACCCATGACCTAAAGCTTGAGATTGCAAAAAGAATGATCGGTGCCTGCAAAAAAATGGGCAGCATCATTACGATAAAGAACCAAGTGAAATCAGTGAAAATAGGCGAGTCCTCAGGCGCATACAAACCTGCCGCGCTATTTGCCGATACGACTAATGACATTACAAGTGCAGTGAAGGCCGCCAATGTAATCAAAATTCCTAGTCGGAATATCAGCTTCATCATTTAGGGAACTCAAAGGGCGTGTTTGAATTTTGGTGTAAACGGGTTTGAGGTCAGCTCTGAGAGAGTCGCTCTCCGAACTGGATAGTAAATCGAGTGGGGGCGGCTTTCCAAGCCCGAATGGTCATTGCCATTCCGTGCTGATCTTAGGTAGAGCCGGATAGAAGATTCTAAGCGGTACCTCGTTACCGGCGAGCAGTCAAACGTCAACGAAGCTCAGTAAGTGCTTTCGCAGCCAATCTAGATTGACGTCGAGCGTAGTTGTCCGAAGCGGACACAGAGGCTGTGTAAGCGAGAGGTGAGGGCGGGCTGATCCAATACCGAACAGCCCCAAAAAGCAAAAAGCCCAACCGGTGAAGGCTGGGCTTTTCTGTATTCTGGCTCCCCGACCTGGACTCGAACCAGGGACCTGCGGATTAACAGTCTTCAGATCATGAAATCTCATGCATTCTTGGGTATTCCCGTATCTTCTTAACGTGCTGAATTTAAAAAGATTTTTTGATCAGAAATTTGTGCTGTTGCCTAATGAATTCTGGCGAAGTGCGTAATTTTCTAAGCAGGATTACACAGGAATTACACAAACGATGACCTCGTCAATGGCTGTAGAAAAATCATCTTCGGACTCATGGCGTCTTTATAGTGTTCCGATTTAACTGGGGTCAGGTCAAGAGGGCTATCAGCTTCGAAATTCAAATTTCCTTCAAATCCTATTATTTAGAACTGACACTCTTGACACCGTGATCTGGGCAAAGACTCCTTTCCGACGCTGGCTATTCTGCCCCCAAGGTCGCTCGCGCTGTATAGGTGCGGGGCGCTGCGGGCTAGCGCGGAGTTATCCAAAAATTTCGGATAACTGGGTACGCGGCCACTTGTCAGAGATCCAGCTCCGCACCACGAATCCTGAGCCATTCTTTTCTTTCCCGGTAATCTGGCAGCACCTTGTCCACCTCATTCCAGAATGCGTCTGAGTGGTCGCGGTGGTGCATATGGCAGAGCTCATGGACGATGATGTAATCAATGATGGTCAGCGGGGCCATGAGGCATTTCCAGTGAAAATGCAGGTCACCGCGCTTTGTGCAGGACGCCCAACGGTAGCCCAGATCCTTGATCTGGATGTCAGCTACCGTCACGCCAACCTTGGTCGCGAAGTACGCCACGCGCCTCTGAATCCGAGGCAGGCCCTTGGTTTTGTAGAAAGCCTCGAACACTTGATGGGCCGCATCCTGGCCATCAAGCTCGACAACTTTACGTGACAGGCAGAACCGACCGTCCTTCAATTGGAGTGGTTCGTCTTGCTCGGCTACCATCTGGAGCCGGTAGCGATTGCCCAAGTAGAGGAAAGTTTCGCCGCTGACCCATTCGCGCGTGACGCGGGTGGCGTTGAGATCACGCCATTCGGCCAAATTGCGGTAGATCCACATCCGCTTGGCTAAAACGGTTTCATCTATCTGCTCGGGCGTCATCCGCTTCGGCGCGCGAACAGTGATGATGCCATCGCGCTCGATCACGATATCCGTGGTCTGGCGATCCGAGCCCGGCAACAACTGGTATTCAATATCATGCACCTGACGGAGCTGCATCACGCGCCCCCTGTTCGTACCATGTTGACCAGTTCATCATGGCGGTTCTTGGCTAGCTTCATGACCTCGACGGCCACACGCTCACGATTGAGTTTCAGCTCTTCTATGGCCGTCTTGGCGATTTCGGTCTTGACCAAACCGCGCACGCGCTTCTGTTTATCCGGGTTCTGCCAGAAATCGATGCTGGCAATGGTTTCTTGAAGTATTTCCACGATGGTCTCCATCAATGCCTTGAATGCAGGCTTGTCTGAATCATTGACAGAACCACTCGCGAAGCCGATCTGGAGGATGTACTCGTAGAAGGTCGTCGCCTCCTTGCTCATGCCATCCTCGCCATGCTGACGGCCAGTGATGGCTTCCTTGCGCAGCTCAGCCAATTTTTCGGCCAGCAGATCCCATTCGTCGTGGTGCTTTTCGATCAGGGCATCGACTTTTTCCGACAGGCTCTTGTAAAAGGCTGGATCTTCATCGTGGTGAACCGTGCAGTGTTTGCGGATTGCGTGCTCCATCTCGCTGGCCTTGGCCTCGTTGTTTTGACCAGCGTGCGTGGCTAGCTTGTCGAGGAAATCTTCCGCCAGAAGTTCGACCGGCGGCACCTTCGGGTTGATACCCAGACTAATCAAGTGCTCGTTGATCAGCACTTTTACCTTTTCGCCAGCGCTGCCTAGATCAAGGCTACTGTCTTTGTAGCGTTCCTTGGTCACCTGCAGGATATAGCCGAAGCGCTTTGCAGGCACGCGGTAAGGCTGTGCTGACGCGTTGGGCAGGATGATGTCCAGGCTCATCAGGAACTTCTTAAGGTAGACCTCAAAGTCTGCGCGCTTCTTGTCATCTTTGAGCGCCTTCACTGCTTCATGCACCACGGCGGCCTCTGCGTCCAGGTTGGGCAGTTCGCCGTTTACGAAGGCTTGAATCTGTTTGATACGCAGCGCCGTGAAATGCTGCAGCAGCCGCTGGTAACGCTCTTCCAGCACCGGTAGTTCCGACGATATGTTCTTCATCCCGTCGTGCAGTTCTTGCAACTCGTCACTGGCCGCATACAAGGTCAGAGCACGGGTCAGGTGGTTGGCCAAGCCGATGTAATCGACGATGTAACCGCGCTGTTTACCCTTCTTCACTCGGTTGGTCCGGGCAATCGCCTGCAGCAGGGTATGCTCGCGTAGCTTCTTGTCGATGTACATCACCTGCTCGATGGGCGCGTCAAAGCCGGTCAGCAGCATGTCGCACACGATCAGGAAGGCAATCCCCGTGTACTCCTTGTCGGGGTCTTCAAAATCAAAACTGCGGCAGAAGTTCTCTACCGCGTTCATACGCTGTGCCTGCTTCCGGGCTTGGGTGATGTAAGCGGCTTCATTAGTGCCGTCCGACGATATCACCACCGCTGTTTTCAGGAACCGCAAGCGCCCGATCAGATCTGCATCGGGCGCAGTCTGGGCTTCTTCCTTGGCGATGCGCTCTGCTAACGCTGCCTGAATACCGTTTTGATAACGAATACACGCCAGTTTGGAGTGGCACACCACCTGCGCCTTGAATCCGTTGGGCAGGATGTTGTCGACGTAGTGCGCCACCATGTCACGCGCAATGGCGTTGATACGGTTCTTTGCCTCTAGGATGTCGCCTGTTGCGCCGTACTTCTTCTTGATCGCCAACAGTTCTTCTTCGCTACGGTCGCGGAACAGATCTTCAAAGGCTTCGTCGAAAGCGTGCTTTTCATTCAGCGCGCTGTCGGCGGTTTTACCTTCGTATAGGATTTGCAGCGTAGCCCCATCGTTCACCGCATCCATCAGGCGGTATGTGTCGATGTACTCTCCGAAGCGCTTGTGAGTCTTCTTCTCGCCGTGGCGTTCGGTGATCAGCGGCGTTCCGGTGAATGCGATGCGCGTGGCGTTGGGAAAGGCCTCGAATAGGTTGTCGCCCAGGTCCGAGCTTTGCGTGCGGTGCGCCTCGTCGATCATCAGGATGATGCGATCCGAGGTGTTGACCACGCCGAAGGTCTTGCCGGCTGGCATCGCCAGGTAAGTACCCAGTGCCTCCACCACGGTGTTGGTTAGCGTCTGTTTGTGCTCCTGGAATTTGTGGATCATCACCATGCTGATGTCCGAACTGTCTGTCGCCAGATGCTGGCGCAGACCCGCTCGGGTTTCGATCACATTCACCCGCCCGCCAATCAGTGTGGCGGTTTCACCCAGTTGTTCTTCCAGGTCTTGCCGGTCATTGACCAGCACGATCTTGTAGTCGGCCAGGTCACGGCTAGCGCGCAGCATTCGCGCTAGAAACACCATGGTCAATGATTTGCCCGAGCCTTGGGTGTGCCACACCACGCCACTGCGTTCCGATGCGGTTTCACCGGTGCGCAGGCGTTCGACGATCTTGCTGGCGGCTCGAAATTGCTGATAGCGGCACACCACCTTCACCCGAGGGCCACCGTCGGTGTCCATGAACACCGAGCTGGTGCGCAGAATCTGCAGTAGGTTGGCCTTGTTCAGCATCCCAGCAATCAACTGCTGCTGGGCATTCAGCCCTGTCGAATCGGCATCATCGGCAGGGTGGAGCGTTTTCCAGGCATAAAAATGCTCTTCGCTCGAGGAGATGGTGCCGTAGTCAGCCTCCAGGCCACAGCTTCGCACCAGCATCAGGCTGCTGTAGAAGAGTTGGGGCTCGCCTTCTTTCAGGCCAGAGGCTTCTGTCTCCTTGCGCCGTCGCATGTAGCGCTGCAGTTGCACAAAAGCTTCCTGCATCGGGTTGGCGCAGGTTTCCGAACCCTTTTTGCACTCCACCACCACCAGCGGGATGCCGTTCACGAACAGCACAATGTCCGGAATAATGAACGCCTTCACGCAGCCCGGCGTGTCGACGCGAAACTGGTTGATGGCGTGAAATTGGTTGTTTTCTGGGCTGTGAAAGTCAATCAGGCGTACCACCGGGTCGGCTTCGCCCGTCAGCTCGTTCACATCGGCTTGCGCCTTGAACAGCATCGCTTGCACGGCCTCGTTGGCCTCAAGCAATGTGCGGTTCGGGTGGCGCAGCAATTGGCTACGCAAGTCTTCCAACTGGCGGTTGGTCAGCCATTCACGCCCGTCATCGGTACGGTTGATGGTGCGCACGGCGTTGTCGAATACTTCCGGCAGCAGCCACTGGCGGAAATTGCCGCGCAGGCTGGGGGCGGCATCCTGCGGCACGCCTGTGCCCTGGTCGATGACCGTCCAGCCCAGTTCAACCAGTTGTTGCAAGAAGGGGCGTTCCACCTCCGTGTATTCGCTCACTCGGGATACCTCAGGGTTGAGCCCACTGCGGCATCTGGGTTAGGAGATATCGTGGGCGACCGTTACCAACTTGTGTTCGGGTGACCTCAATTTGCACGGCTTGATGCAAGTGACCATTGATGTCATCCACGTTCTGCAACCTTGGGGAAACCTTGCCACGGATGATCTGCTGATTGCTGGCAAGCTTGAATTCAAAGCTGCGGCTGTTGGGAAGCACGCCGACAAATTCACCGGGCAACTGCTCTTCGCTTTCGTGCAAGTTGTCTGCAGCAAGACGAGCAAGGCTGCGGCTGACCTGACCCACGTCGGTAAATCGCACGCCTCGGCCACCGTATTGCAATGCACAGACGGCGTTGTTGTCGGCCAGCACCTTCAGAAACGTGCGCACCTTGTCCAGTGCACGAGGGTCGGTTTCAGAAGCAATGTCTGCCAAATCGTCATCATTGCCCAGGGTGCTTTGAAGCAATGCCTGGGTCCTCTCCAAGGCAGTGGCGACCGGGCTAGCCTCCTCTGACGGGAGCTGCTCGGCTCGATATTCTTCCAATTCGAAGCCAAACGAACCGACCGCCGTATTGGTGATCAGTAACTGATTCTGGTCACGATTGGGTATAGGTCCCATCGCAGCCAGAGGGGCGGACAGCGATGCAGCGACCGATGCGACCGCTTCGGTAAAACTGCTGACGGCCTTCATGCCGAAGTCGGCAAAGATGCCGTGACTGCGAATCACTGGAACGCCATCAAAAGTCAGGCGCGCACGTGCGGGCGTTCGCTCATCTGTGAGCAGAGCGGCAAGTTGCGCCTCCACCTTGCGCAGTCGGGCTTCATCGCTCATGCGTGTCAAACGTGCCGTGGCAGGTGTTTTAGCAAGCAGCCTTTGCAGGAAAGTGCGCTCAGCCAGCAAATGCTGGCGATCTTCGTTGTTCATGCTTGCGCCTCCTGACCATCTAACTGGGTTAAGCGTTCACGCGCATCCGCATCGTGTGCAGGGTTCAAGTCGATTTGCAAATACCCTTTCCACGCTTGATTACGACGATGGGACCACATGCTGTACCAATAGGCGCTGCGCTCGACGAGAACCTCCGGCGGTTCTTTGTTGATTTCAACGAAATAGCTGTCGACCAAAAACCGATGCTTTGCTGCATTGTGATCCAAGACGCCGATCTGTTCATCCGACGGCGCGAAATTATCCGGTGTACGGACGAAGGTCACCACGTCGATGTCCTTGGGCGGGCGGCGCTCCAGAGTTTCCACCTGCTCGGTGAAACTGCCATCTAGCCACTGGAAACCGCTGACGAGCCCCATGCCATGCAAAGCGGCGCGGTAATCCAGAAAACCCTTCAAGACCTTACAGCGCTCGGGCGATGTGGCAAAGCGCAAAACGATATCCAGCAGCGTCACCGGGTAAGGGGAACGCTCTGCACTGGTGGGGTCAGCCAGATCGATTGGCGGCAACAGGCCCAGCGTATTCCATTCGGGAATGGCAACAGTCGTCATGCCACAGCCTCCGTTGTCGTGGTCTTGTTTTCGATAGTAACCGGCACTCTCCCGGTCAGCAGATCGTGCATTAGGCCAGACTTCTTGTTACGCAACTTACCGGCCTCTGCCTTCATTTTCTCTATTCGGCCATTGGCAGCGGATATCCGCTCAATGATTGCTTGCTGTTCTTCGCTTGATGGCAACGCAATCGGATAGGCGTTAAGCTGCGTCGAATTGATAGAGGCGAGGTTAGTGGACTGCTTGGAGCTAATCAGAAAATACTTTTTCCCAAAGCTGGATTCGGAATAGAAGGCCAAGAAATACGGCAGCAAGCTTGAAGAGTCTGTCCGAACGCGGAAAACATGATTCTGATGTACGCAGTCCTCAATTTCGCCAGACCACACGGCGCCGCGTCCAAGCTTGTCGAAGTCACCGCCTTCGTTCATAAGCACATCGCCCGCTTGCAGACGAAGCTGCTCAAGTTCCTTGCGGGTAATTCGAACGGTCTTGATTTCGGCTAAGTCGAGATAGCCGTCTTGAACGTTCGCAACGCGAAGATACGGAACTTCAAGCCCACTGGAGTCGTTCTCCTTGGAGCCAAGTGTTACCCCGGAAACGATCCTGGCCATTGAGCCAAGATTTCGTACAGTCCACTCCCTCGGAATCCACCCAATCGCCGTTTCCCGATACAGATCCGGTGCCTGTTCGCGCGGCGGGCGCAGTTGACCATTGGGTAACACGCCACGAGTGAACAAGTCGTGCATCAGGCCGGCCTTGATCTGCTGGTACTTCGCGATCAGAGCTTCAGTTTTTTCGATGGCAGTGTCGATGCCGGAGAGGATGGTTGCGATTCGCTGTTGAATCGTCCGTTGCTTTGGATAGCGCAGGTTCAGCAGTCGCCCTAGATCCTTTGGAACGTGGGGAACACCGGTGCCTGTACGGCGGTGCTGAACCCAATCGAACCGTTCGGACAGTGCGTAGTACAGGTATTTTGGCTCAACCTTGTCGCTTGGCGAGAGCTTGGAAACAGTCGAGGCCACCACCCCTTGGCGACCATAGCCCACCAAACCAGAGCGCTCACCATCCCACAGCATCAAGGTGTCAGTACTTTTCGCGATGACCGCGAATCTGGTTGCGGCAAAGCCATCGTCACCCCCCTCGAGGCCCGATGCACCCAGGTAAGGAGCGTATCCATCGCCGTTGAACGGTGATGTATCGACCTTCCGACCTTTTTGAAAGGTCGCTAGTTGCGATAGGGGCGATTCAACCCACTCACTCATACCCCAACTCCACGAGGAAGTCCTGCAGCGCCTTGGCCGCTTCATCCCGCTCGGCTTCAATCTGCTTGGCCGTGACGGCGTACTTGCACCATAGGTTTTCAACGGCCGCGATGCAGGCGCGCTGATCCGCCCACAGGTATTGACGATAGCTCTCGAACAACAGCTTGCCCAAGCGTTCGACAATGACCTGCCGTGCCTCGTCGTTGCTGATCTTGAGGCGAGCCTGCTCCACCAGTTCATCCTTCTTGGCCTCCGTGGACTTGATAGCGGCTTTCAGAGCTTTAGCTTCATCTTCCAGTGTCTTGTGCGTGGCCAGCTTGGCTTCGATGCGTTCGGCAGCGGTCTTGGCCTGCTGGCCAATGGCCATGGCGGCTTCGATCACGGATGTGAAAGTGGAAGCATGGCCCACAGAGCCAGCGAGATCGACCACGCGCCAGCCATTGCCGAACTGTGCCTCCCTGACGGTGAAGCCATCGCTGCAGTGGTGAGCTTTGTCCACACCCTTAGGCAAACGCCCGGCTACTTTAATCTCGGTGAACAGATCACCCACTGCGCCCTTGAGCGTCTTGAGCTGTGCCTTCCACTCGGCGTTGGCTTCCTTAAGTTCTTCCTTGAGGGTTTTCACTTCATCGGCAGGCAGCACACCGGTGTCGTCAGCATCTTCAAAATCTTCTTCGCTGGCAGCGGCGAATAGGGCTTGAAGTTCGGCAAGGCGGGTATGTTGTTGTTCCAGTTCTGCCAGCACCTCGGGGAACTGGCTTTGCAAGATGTCTTCGTCCGGAATCAGCTCCGGGCCCCAGCCACTGGCCGCGATGGATTTGAAATCAGATACCAGCCCCTTGTAGTAGTTGGCGAAAGCACCGCGGACCTGATATCGGTTGAGCAGGTGCTGGCCCGCGAAGGTGCGTTCAATGCTATCGAGCAGCGTGGCGCGAACGGCATAGACGTTGCGGCCGGTAGCGTGCTGGTTGTCGGCATCCGGCGCCAGCGCCTCGATGACGGGCAGGTGCTGTTCCCACCAAGCAGCCAGATCGCTCATGAATTGGGTGTGGCGCTGAGTGACGCTGGCGTGGTTGTTGATGTGCGGAGCGATGTCTCGCTTGTCGGCAAGGATTGCTGCGAAATCTGCATACCAGATGCAATGGGCTGCCGTGGTACGCGGCACGAAGATGCTTTCACGCAAGCCCGCGTAGTTCTGCCAGAAGTGGACGAGGGCATCGACTTCGCTGACCGGCACACCGCCATGCAGGTGGGCGCGCACATCGTGCGGCTCGGGCGGCGGGGCGTTGTCCACGTAGCGGCGGATATTGCAATTGTAGTCTTCAGCCTTGATGTCGGCCACCGGCACGCGCTTGGCGTAGCCGTCAATGTTCTGGCCAGAGCGGTAGGCGTGCACGATTTTGTCGATGTCTTCCGGACGTAGGTGGTTCTGCGCTTTGCCTTCGCGGTATTCTCGGTCGGCATTGATGAACAGCACGTGATCGCGTTGCTGTGCTCCATCCTTGTTCAACACCAAGATACAGGCTGGGATGCCCGTGCCGTAGAACAGGTTGCTGGGCAGGCCGATGACGGCCTCGAGGTAACCCCGGTCAATGAAGTACTGACGGGCCTCGCGTTCTTCACCACCACGGAACAGCACGCCGTGAGGCATCACGGTGGCCATGCGGCCATTGTTCTTGAGCACGGCCAGCATGTGCTGCACGAACATCAGGTCGGCCTTCTTGCCTTTTTCCGGCATCCAGACATGAAAGCGACCGGGGTAGGCAATGGGCTCCTTCTTCTTTGCACCGCTGCCGTCGTCCTTAGATTTGGTTTTGGCGTAGTTCTGGCTAAAGGGCGGATTGGCGAGCACGCGGTCAAAGCGGCGCAGCTCGTTGTTTTCGTCTTTGTGCTGCGGGTCGGCCAGGGTGTCGGCATTGCGGATGTCCGCATGCGAGATGCCATGCAGCAGCATGTTCATCTTGCAGATGGACCAGGTGGTGCCCATTTTTTCCTGCCCGTTGAGCGACAACTCAGCGGCATCGGCTCCGCACTCGCGCAGGTAATCGCGTGCTTGGATCAGCATGCCACCAGAGCCAACGGTCGGGTCGTACACGCTCATGCCTTCCTTGGGATCGCAGATTTCGACGCAGATTCGCACGACCTCGGCGGGCGTATAGAACTCGCCAGCCTTCTTGCCTGCCGAATCGGCAAAGTGCTTGATTAGCCATTCATAGGCGGCACCTAGCAGATCGGGGAATTCGAAATCATCATCCCGCAACGGGATCTTTTCGAAGTTCTGGATGAAGTCGACCAGGGTGTCGTCATCCAGCTTGTGCTGGCCGTAGTTGCGGTTGAAGTTGATGGTGCCCTTGAGTACGCCCTGCAGGGCATCGGCGTTTTCTTCTTCCAGGGCTTCTAGCGCCTTGTTGAGCGTGGAGCCGACGTTTTCCTTCACATGCTTGAGCGCAGGTTGCGCGTTGCCCGCATCGTCCATCCACGGGTCGTTCCAGCGGGCACGTGGTGGTACGTAGAAATATTTGCCGGAGTACTGATCCGGGTCTTCGAGGTTGAGGGCAATGTCGGCCTCCGACAGACTGGCCGCTTTGCCTTCTTTCTTGATCTCTTCCCGGCGCTGGTCGAACAGATCGCTGGCCCGCTTGAGGAACAGCATGCCAAAGATATATTCCTTGTACTCACTGGCATCCATGTTGCCGCGCAGGTCGTCGCAAGCCGTGAGCAGCAGGCTTTCAAGGCGGGCAAGGGTAAGTTTGGCGGATGGCATCGTTTGGTTTGTTCCTTGGCTTTTGTTATTTCTGCAACTCAATCCAGCACTACTAGGAATTCGGTGGCTAACGCGGTGGGGCGGGTTTGCCGGGCATTCTTTGTCAAAGCCACCAGCCCGTAGCTTTCCATCATTCGCAGCGTGCGAGACAGGTTGGGCACCTGCCGCCCCGAAAGTATCGCCAGTTCCGTCATGGTCTTTGGTTTCGCTTGTTGAATCAGCCGTAACAACGCCCGGTTATCTTCAGACAACACCGCCGCCAGCGTCGCCATCGACGGAAACCAGACCGTGGGCACCTTCTGGCCTGAAACCGTAGCCTCAGGCGCATTAGTGGGGCGAATTCCGACTATGCAACGCTTCATGGCGAATGGTCCCGGATCAACAGAAAATTGCCCTCTATTGTATCAGTCTGACACAACTATCACGAAAGGCTGGAAAGCCAGATTTGCAGTGATCTTTGCTCAGGCTTCCTGATCGTGCAGCGCGTGAATTGTGGGGGGCATCAATGCCGCAAATACTGTGGCCGGATGGGAATGATTTCTCTGGGATCGCTTCGCCGCGCTCGCAACCTGAAAAGCGGCCATGTGAGATGGGATGAAGTCGGCGAGGGCGTGTGGGACTTTGCGATGATGCGTGATCTGGATTAGGGGCGGGATGTCACGTAGGAACGCTTCGCCGAACTGCTTCAGGTCGCTTGCCAGGCGGCACTACCCTAGGCCACCGCACCGTCCCATCAATGCCGAACTTCTGTTTTTGCGAAACAGATTTAGCCATCCTGGCCCAGGTCATCTAGCGGTTCAAGGCCCAAGCCCACCAGCCGCCGATTCATCAGCCCAAGCCGTACGGCCATGCCTGCCCATGACGCATTGGCGAAAGCATCATGCTCGGCTTTCAACCTTTCAAACGTGCGCCAGTGCATCCCCTTGGGCTTGCCGCCTTCCGGGTTCGCTATCCCGGCTTCCCACCCAAGCCGCCGTCGGATGGTTTCCGCCCGTCGCATTGCTCGATCATCATCCGTTTCCCGCTGGCATTGATAGGCCAGCTTGTGACAGTGCCGGCAGGCGAAGATTGAACCGCCGAAGAGGATCGCCACGCGCCGCCCGCATCCTCTCGCCGGGCAAAGGAACCACGCCCGCCGCCCGCCAACGTGGCACGGTGTCCAGTCCAATGTGACGGGGTATTCCATCGGTTGCCATTCGCTGCCATTACTTCGGCTTCGATAGTTTAGAACCACGCGGGAGATCTCGACGCGGATGTTGATGTCCGCGACTTTCTCGCCATTTATCGACCATTGCCAGTTGAAGGATCGGCCCGACCTCAGCAGGCCATCGCGTTGCAGCCGCCGAATATCTAGCGCCCGCATGTCGCTTGTCGTGTCCTTCTTGCGTTGCCCGCGCCCGCTACCAAAGCCGCCCATGATTATTTTTTTCTCCGAGATTTGCCGAAATCATTTGGCAAATTGTCGGTATCGTTTTCGCCGATTCTTGCCGAATTCCTTGCCGTTGCTGGCATTGCGCCGGTTTTGATAGTGCCCGGTTTCACGAGCCCCGCAGGTCTTTCAGCTTCAAAAGCATGGCCAATGTCCGCTCGAATTTCCGGTCAAGGTGCGTTTCATAGCGGTTCAGCTTCTCCAGCAGGTGCGCCCGCAGCCCTTCGCCCAAGGTTTGCGCCTTAATTGCCGGGGTGAATTCGGCTTCCTTCAATATGCGATAGCAGATCGGTTCCAGTGAATCGCGGATAAATTCCGCCAGCCCCTCTGCAGTTGCCGGTTGTTCCTCTTCCTCGACTTGCTCATCCCACCAATCGCGTGAATCCTGCGTCAGCGCCCGCACGGCTTTGGTGTAGGCATTAGGCCCACCCTTGCGAAGTATCGCTGCCGCTTTTTGGGTTGCCGCCAGATCAAGCGCAGCGTCCCGTTGGCGTTCGGCGATCTCTTCGGGGGTGCCGTCCATGAATTCCCGCAGGTCGGCATTCTCGCCGACCAGGCCACGCTGGAAAGGTGCCGCTGACTTGATTACCGACGCTGAGCTATTTACCGCGCATTTCAATCCCTCGTTGATCTTCGCGCCTTCGGCCAGCAACACCCGCCGCTTGCGCCAGATGATTGTGGCAAGCTCTTCGATCAGGTGCCGTTCCGTCATGCCCGCCGGCCGATGCTCGTCGATCAGTGCTGCCAGCAGGTTATCGAATTCGGCATGGTCTTCGTGCGCCAATACCGCCAGCCGGGAAAGAATGCCGTGCTTCATGGCGTTGAAGCGCACCGGCTCATAGTTGCCGCTTCGCGCTACTGATGCCTCTTTGCCGCGTGTTATCACGGTCGCCGCGTTGATTGTTTCTGCTTCAATGGTCGCCATCAGTCGCCCCCTTTATGGATTAGCCCCGGCCAGCGTTCCCGGCCGTGTCGTCGATCTGGGTCATCCGTCCCCGGCGCATAGCCTTCACAGCGCTGGGGTAGGTCACGGATTGGTTCAAAGTTCCGACTCGCCACAATCTCGCCGCGCTTTGCCGCCTGACAGCGCCGAGCGATCAAGTTCGCGCATTGGTCGCAGGTGCGCCGGTCATCAGGGATAGGGTCAGGCCTAGGCAGATCCGCGGCCGCTCGTCCGATGAAGTAGTCCCGCACATCCGCGTCCTGCTGGCACTGGCTGATTACTTCGGCAATGGTCGCCGGGTCGGCTTCCTCGATCAGTGCCAGCCATGCCCGGATTGCCGTTTCCTCTTTGGCGCTCAACAATCTATTTGAAATTTGCGGTTGTGTGATTGCTGGAACTGACATACTGGACACAGTGCAGATTTGGTACTGAAAGGACGGCGCTGTCTGCTGGTCTCCCTGTTCGATGTGTGCGGCACGGGTCAGCCATTCACCCATTGCGGTGCACCTTGGGATTGACGCGGTACTTGACATGTCCGCGCTGCTGCCAACCGGCGGTCTGCACGTCGCGCAGCAGCCAGCCGGCGTCCACCAGTTCAGTCAATGCCTGGTCGACAATTTCACGGTCGTCCAGCAGGCTCCACTGCTTGCGGTAGATGTCGCGTGGAGTGAAACCAGCGTCGCCAAGATCGTCAAGCTGACCCTTGCCGATGCGCTCGGCCAATGCAGCGGCGGCCTGGGATTGCAGATTGCCGGCCAATGCGTAGATGCGCCGGGCATGGGCTTCGAGGTGGGCGCACCAGTCAGCGGCGCGTGCAGCGGCTTCGAGACTGACGGGCGGAATGGCCTGCCCGATTGCGATGCTGTCTGCGCAATCGACCAGATGGAACAGCAGCGCGAGGCTGGCCATCGTCTTCGGCTGCTTCGAGAGCATTTCAACCATCATTGGCGCTTCGTCGGGGTTTTCCAGTTGGTTGCGATGCAGACGCTCGTACCATTCGAAAAACAAATTTTGAGCGTCGTCGGCAAAGCGCAGCGCGGGAATCTTGTCGAAGTTGCCCACCCCCGCTAGCGCAGCAAAATCGGCGCGGGCCAGGGTCTCGAAGATGTCAAAGGCAGTTTCGCGGGCGCTGGCGTCGGGGTACTCGTCCACGATGCCGTCGAATGGCCGCACGTCGGGATAGACCAGCAGTTGAAAGCGTTGTAGCAAGCCGTCGTTTTCGTCGCGCGCCTGATAGAGGTAGTTGCGCACTTTGTCGGGTTGTGTGCCGCCAAGAATCGACACGCACATGTTGTCGCAGACGACATGCCCGCGCCCGATGCGATCCAGCGGAAAGCTGCCGTAGCCGTTCCATGCTTCGAGGTAAAAGGCGCGGTCCTGTTCGCGGCCCTGTTTCTCCCAGCCCCTGAGTAGGCCGACCAGTTCATCGCGGAAGACCAGGATGCCGCGCGGATTGGCTGACAACAGATCGTGCAGGGCTTCGATGGTGGCGTCGTTGGTGCGGAAACGCTCTTGCAAGTTACTTGTAACCGGTGCGGTCAACGTAGCCAAATCGCGCTTAACCTCGGCCACGCTGCGCACGGACTCAGAAAGTCGGCGCTTGCGGGATAGCGGGTCTTTCGTTTCAGGTGCACCGTTGTCATCAGCACCGCCGGATGTTGCGGCGGCATAGGCTGCAGATTGCTTTCGGATTCGTGCGGCCTCGTTTTCAGCCTTGATGGCGTTTTCTAGTTCCTTTTTCAGCAGCTTGAGCCGGGCTTTGGCTTCGGGGTCGGCGGCTTCGCGCTGGGCCTGCTGCGCGCCTTCGCGTTGTATGGCTTCCAGGCGGCCGAGCGGCTTGGTCGATTCCTGTAAGGCTGGCGTTTTCTTCTTCGAGGGCGGGCCGATCACACCACCCCAGCAATTCGGCACTATCAGCCAGTCGTCCTTTCGCTTCGGCTTGATGCCGATGGCCGCACCGACCACGCCAGCAAGCGTGATTACAACACCTACGGCGCAGAAGTCGACTGGGCACTGCATCCGGTGCGCCATATCCACCACCCAATTGCGAAACGGTCGGGGCAGCAATTCAGCGTCGAAGGCCGGCACGGGGCAGAGGGTCTGCTTGATTGGCTCCGGTTCCGGCAGGGCATCGAATTCGGCTTGACGCGCGGCGGCGATGAAAGGTGCAGGGTCGAGCCAATCTCCGGTAAGGTGCTCGAAGTAGCCTCCGCCAGGTGGGGCAAGGAAAGGCTGCGAGGGCTTTTCGGCGCAAGCATCGAGTCCCGGCAAAGCCAAGTCGGTCGCAAAGCACCGATAAGTGCCAGGCCAGTCACGTGCCGGTACGGGCGAGGCCAGCGGTAGGATCACGCGCAGACGCAGCGCCGTGGGCATGCTGCGCTTGGTTGTGTAGATCACGGCTTCGCGTCCGGCGAGCGCAACGCGCGTGCGTTCGAGGTCAACATCCTTGTCGATGTCGAGCACCAGCGCGGTCATGGCAATCACGTTGGCATCGTTGCGCGTTGCACCTTCCTTGAATTCGGCATAGATCAACGCCGGCAAGGTTTCAGGATCTGCGGCGCACGGCGCAGCCTGCATCTGTCGAAAGCGCTCTACGACAGAAGCCCACCGTGTTTCGGCAGCTTCAATCTGGTTGGACTTGACGCCGCCTTTCTGCGCGGCGTAGCGCAACAGTCTGTCCAGTGTGTCAGTTCCATTGTCTTGGTTCGGCGTGATTTTTTCTTGTTCGGTCATGGGGTGGTGTTCCAAGCGCCAAGTTCTTTGGCGGCAGCGACGAAGCCTAGGCCGTAGCGCGCCATGTGGAAATCCAGTACACCGCGCCCTTGCGCGCCACACTCGGCAACGTGGCAGCGGAATGCACCTGTGGCGAGATTTAACGTCAGGCTGGGGTGCTGGTCGTCATGAAAGGGACAGCGGGCCGAGGCGTGGCGACCTGCTGGCCGCAGACGCTCCAACTCGGCGGCGTAGTAGGTCAGCGGATCGGGCAGGCGAGCACGGTCGAAATGACCATGGCCGTGCTTCTTTGCCGCCTGCATTGTGCTCATCTGATCCGCCTCAAGCTGCCCGACGCTTGGCCTGGGCCGTGCTGGATAATCGGCCCTGCGCATTCAGCCACTCGTCCACATCGGCCTTGAAATAGAAGACATGGCCGCGCTTGACGAACTTGGGGCCGGTTCCATTGCAGCGCATCATGGCAAGGGTTTTTGTTGCTAACCCTGTGTATTTGGAAGTGTTTTTCACATCCATGCGGCCATCTGGGTAGGTCACGATCTGAAGAAGATTTGCTTCACTTGCGTTCATAGATAATCCCATGTGTTGTAAGACAAGCTAAGAATACATCGGAAAAATATGTATTGTAAAAGAACACATGTGCGTATAGACTTCTATGGAAATCAAGAGAACCTTTGGACTAAAGGACACAACATGGCAACCCAAAAACCGGAAAGCACGCGCAAGGGCGGCGGCGGAAAACTCGCCCGCTCGGAAACCGTTACCGTTCGGCTTGATCCGAAATTGCGCTATCTGGCAGAGCTGGCGTCGAGGAAGCATCGGCGTACCGTATCGAGCTATGTCGAGTGGGCGGTAGAGGAATCGCTTCAGCGCGTGAATTTGCGTGATGAATCAGTGGATAGTCGTGATGGCTACCACCGAGCTGTCAGCCTCGGCGAGGTGGCGGATAGCCTGTGGGATGTCGATGAGGCGGATAGGCTCGCCAAGCTTGCGATGCAGTTCCCGGAATTGCTGACCCATGAGGAGCAAGTGCTCTGGAAGTTGGTGCGAGAAAACGGCCTGCTTTGGAAGGGACGTTACGACAAAAACAATGACGAATGGACTTGGCGCGTTGAGCCCGACAGTCTCATCTACGCGCGCCTTCGGGAGCACTGGGCAACTTTTAATTCAGTTGCGAAAGGCGAAGCCGACAAATCGATTTTACCTACATGGGCGAAAACAAAGCCTGAACCTGAAATCGACGAACCCCCGTTTTGATCGGAGATCAACATGGCCAAGACCTTCACCAAACTTACCCGTCCGGCGATGCGCAAACTGGCAGCCGGCGAAAAACTCAACGAGCACGGTATAACCTTTGAGCGGCAGGCCAGCGGCGACGGCGTGTTCACCGTCAATGTCATGGTCGACGGCCAGCGCATTCACCGCGTTATCGGCCGCGAATCGGATGGCACAACGCGCACGCAGGCCGAGGAATTCATCGAGAAGGCGCGTCAGGACGCCAAGGCCGGCCGGCTCAACCTGCCAAAAGGGCGCAAGCTGTCGCTGTCATTCCGCGAGGCCGCCGACAAGTATCTGACCAAGCTCGCGCAGGAAGGCGGCAAAGACCTGGCCATGAAACGCTACCGCCTGGAGCATCATCTGGTGCCATTCTTCGGCGACACGTCGCTATCGAAAATCGCTACCTTCGATGTCGAGCGCTACAAGAAACAACGCAGCACCGAGCCGACGATGCGCCCCAACGGCCCCGGCGGCAAGCCTGTCTATGGTGGTCCCACCAAGCCAGCGACTATCAACCGAGAATTAGCGGCGCTATCGCATCTACTCAACAAGGCCGTCGAATGGGGCTGGATCGATCATCGCACGGTCACCATCAAGCGCCTGAAAGAGCACTCCGGCCGCATTACCTATCTGACCGTCGAGCAGATCGAGCGCCTGCTGAAAGCCGCCGAGGGCGACCAGAACCGCCAGATTTACCCTTTCATCCGTATCGGCTTGGAAACCTCGATGCGCAAAAATGAAATCCTCAGCATCCGTCGCGAGCACATTGACACGCAGCGCCTTGTTATCTTCATCCCGAAGGCCAAGGCCGGGGCACGCGAGCAACCGATCACCAAGAGCCTGGCGGATTATTTGGACAGCTACGTAGCCACACTGCAACCCGGCGTGCAATGGCTCTTTCCGTCACCCGCTGCCAAGGAGGGGCGAACTGTCAACCTGGACAAGCCTTTTCGCCGTTGCGTGATCGCGGCCGATCTAGACGTAAAGCAGGTGGTCCGCCACACGCTACGCCATACCGCCATCACGCATCTGGTGCAGGCCGGCGTCGATCTACCCACGGTCAAGCGCATCAGCGGCCACAAGAATCTGTCGATGGTCGAGCGCTACAGTCACCAGAACGGAGCGCACATTCAAAGCGCGATGGATAAGCTCTTCGACCGCTACATGAACAAAGCGTCTTGAGGTTTCCCTGCGAGATTACACAGGAATTACACAAAACAAAAAGCCTTGCACAACGAGAGTCGTGCAAGGCTTTGATTTTCTTGGCTCCCCGACCTGGACTCGAACCAGGGACCTGCGGATTAACAGTCCGTCGCTCTACCGACTGAGCTATCAGGGAATTGTCTGCGTTGTTTTGTGTGCAACGCGACGAGAACGAAATTATGTCGCAAGCCACGAGGGCTGTCAACGCCTTTGCTGACAAAAATCAAGCTTTCCGCAGAAATGAAAAGACCTCGCCTCAGCGCGAGGTCTTGGTCGCGGAGTCAGCGCGCGTTACAGCACTTTGGCGATCGCTTCAACCACGCGGTCGAGGTTGCGCGAGTTCAGTGCTGCCACGCAGATGCGACCGGTGTCGACGGCGTAGATTGAGAACTCGTCCTTCAGGCGGCCTACCTGTTCCTTGGTCAGGCCCGAGTACGAAAACATGCCACGCTGCTGCACCACAAAGTCGAAATTGTGCGACGGTGCGGCTGCCTTCAGCTTATCCACCATCTGCTGGCGCATCTGCTTGATACGCACACGCATGCCCGCCAGTTCTTCTTCCCACAGCTTGCGCAGTTCCGGTGTGGCTAGCACGGTCGCGACCACCTGGCCGCCATGCATGGGCGGGTTCGAGTAGTTCGTACGGATGACGCGCTTGAGCTGCGACATCAGACGTGCTGCTTCCTCGGCGTTCACGGCCACGATCGATAGTGCGCCGACGCGCTCGCCATACAGCGAGAACGATTTCGAGAACGAGTTCGATACGAACAACGGACCACCGGCTTTGGCGAACATGCCAACCACTTTGCCGTCTTCAGCGATGCCGTCACCGAAGCCCTGATAGGCCATATCGAGGAAGGGGATCAGGCCGCGCTGTGTGACCACGTCGATCACTTGTGCCCACTGCGCGTCGGACAGGTCGGCGCCGGTCGGGTTGTGGCAGCACGCGTGCAGCACGACGATGGAACCGGCCGGGATTGATTTCAGCGTGTCGAGCATCGCCACGAAATTCACGCCTTTGGTGGCGGTGTCGTAGTAGGGATAGTTGTTGACGACGAAGCCCGCTGATTCGAACAGTGCGCGGTGGTTTTCCCAGCTCGGATCGCTGATGTAGACCTGCGAGTCCGGTGAAAAGCGCTTCAGGAAGTCCGCGCCCAGCTTCAGTGCGCCGGTGCCACCCACGGCCTGCGCTGTGATCGCGCGCTTGGAAGCGATGACTTCGCTGTCTGCGCCGAATACCAGTTCCTGCACGGCCTTGTCATAGGCGGCCAGACCTTCGATCGGCAGGTAGGTGCGCGGCGCCTGCTTTTCCATCAGCAGCGCTTCGGCCTTTTGCACGCAGGCCAGCAGCGGCACCTTGCCGTTGTCGTCGTAGTAGACGCCGACGCCAAGGTTGGTTTTCTCGGGATTCTGGTCCGCGTTGAAGGCTTCGGTGATGCCGAGGATGGGGTCGCGCGGCGCCATCTGAATGGCGGCGAACAGGGGTGCGGAGAGCGGAGCGTTCATCGTGATAGTATGAAAAGTTACTAACGTTTACTGCTGAAGTTGATGGTTTCGCACGGCGCGCATGGCGGCGATGAAAAATCGGCGAAAAGTTAGCCGAAAGTTAGCCGGATCTAGCAATTCCGCGAAACCTCGCATTTTACCAAAGGTCAAAACCGATGGCTGAGTTATCCGATGTCCAATCACCATTGGACGAATCCAAGTTTGTGACCTTCCCCGAATCTCCTTTCCGTCTTTACCAACCCTTCTCGCCGGCCGGTGATCAGCCCGCTGCGATTGCCAAGTTGGTTGAGGGCATTGAAGACGGCCTCTCGTTCCAGACCCTGCTGGGTGTGACCGGTTCGGGCAAGACTTTCACAATGGCAAACGTGATCGCGCGGCTGGGCAGGCCGGCGATCGTGTTTGCGCCGAACAAGACGCTGGCAGCCCAGCTGTACAGCGAATTCCGCGATTTCTTTCCGCAGAATGCAGTCGAGTATTTCGTCAGTTACTACGATTACTATCAGCCCGAAGCTTATGTGCCGCAGCGTGATCTGTTCATTGAGAAAGACTCTGCGATCAACGAGCACATTGAGCAGATGCGTCTCTCCTGCACGAAGTCGCTGATGGAACGCCGCGATGTGGTCATCGTGGCCACGGTGTCAGCGATCTACGGTATCGGTAATCCGAGTGAATACCACCAGATGATTCTGACGCTGCGCGCCAAGGACAAGGTCGCGCAGCGAGACATCATCGCGCGCCTGATCCAGATGCAGTACACGCGCAATGAGATCGACTTTGACCGTGGCACCTTCCGCGTACGCGGCGACACCATCGATATTTTCCCGGCCGAGCATGCGGAGCTGGCGGTGCGCGTCGACATGTTCGATGACGAAATTGATTCGATTCAGTTGTTCGACCCGCTGACCGGCCGCGTTCGGCAGAAGATACCGCGCTTTACCGTCTATCCGGGCTCGCACTATGTGACGCCGCGTTCGACCGTGCTGCGCGCGATCGAGACGATCAAGGAAGAGCTGCGCGACCGGCTGGCGTGGTTTCGGCAGCAGGGCAAGCTGGTGGAGGAGCAGCGGCTGGAGCAGCGTACCCGCTTCGATCTGGAGATGATGGCCGAGATTGGCTTCACCAAGGGCATTGAGAACTACTCGCGCCATCTGTCCGGCGCCAAGCCGGGGGAGCCACCGCCGACGCTGGTCGACTATCTGCCGCAGGATGCGGTGATGTTCCTCGACGAGTCGCATGTGCTGACGGGCCAGCTGAGCGGCATGTATAACGGCGACCGCGCGCGCAAGACCAATCTGGTTGACTACGGTTTTCGCCTGCCGTCGGCGCTGGACAACCGTCCGCTGCGTTTTGACGAATTCGAATCGAAGATGCGCCAGACGATCTTCGTGTCGGCCACGCCGGCTGCCTATGAAAAAGAGCATTCGGGACAGGTGGTCGAGCAGGTGGTACGACCGACCGGACTGGTCGACCCGATCGTGATCATTCGACCGGCGACGACGCAGGTGGATGATTTGATGCAGGAAATCCGGTTACGTGTCGAGAAAAGCGAGCGCGTGCTGGTCACCACGCTGACCAAGCGGATGGCCGAGCAGCTGACGGATTTTCTTGGTGATCATGGTGTTGCGGTGCGTTACCTGCACAGCGACATCGATACTGTCGAGCGCGTAGAAATCATTCGCGACCTGCGTCTCGGCACCTTCGACGTGCTGGTCGGTATCAACCTGCTGCGCGAAGGTCTCGATATTCCCGAGGTCTCGCTGGTGGCCATTCTCGATGCCGACAAAGAAGGCTTCCTGCGCTCCGAGCGCAGCCTGATCCAGACCATCGGCCGCGCGGCGCGTAACCTGAACGGCACCGCGATCTTGTATGCCGACAAGATCACCGACTCGATGCGTCGCGCCATCGACGAAACCGAGCGCCGCCGCACGAAACAGGTAGCGTTCAACGAGGCGAATAACATCACGCCGGTCGGCGTGAAGAAGCAGATTCGCGAAATGATCGACGGCGTCTACAAGATCGACGAGGCGCGCGAAGAGTTGATGGCCGCGCAGGAGCACGCGAAGTACGAGGCGATGAGCGAGAAGCAGGTGGCAAAGGAAATCAAGCGCCTGGAAAAACTGATGATGGACCACTCGAAGAATCTCGAGTTCGAGAAGGCGGCGCAGGTGCGTGACCAGCTGCACCTGCTGAAAGAGCAGTTGTTTGGCGCGCCGGGGTCGGATAACGTCCGGTCGCTGGTGGGGAAATGAACGTCCTGCCGCCGCTGTTTTCTGACGCGTTGCTGAAGGCCGATTCCTCGTGGCGCTTGGTACTGGAGCGTGGTCTGCACGCAGTGATGGCTGCTGATCCCGCTTACTTGCCGGCGCTGGCCGCTGATGCCTTTCTTCCGACCGGCGGGCGTATCTTCGCCGCCTTCGGTCAGCCGCTTGATGCGGTGCGCTACGTGCTGGTGGGCGAGGGGCCTTATCCGCGCGAAGAAAGCGCCACGGGTGTTTGCTTCATGGACGGTGCGGTGCGCGAGCTCTGGTCAGCGCAAGGCTTGTCGAAACCGGTGAACCGCGCCACTTCCTTGCGTAACTTCATGAAGATGCTGATGGTGGCCGATGGCTTGCTGCTGTCGGACGCAACCAGCGGTGACGCAGTGGCGATGGTCGCGCAGCGTGCGCTGGCGGCGGAATCCACATTTATCCAGACTCTGCCCGAGCTGCAGCGCAATCTGCATGCGCACGGCTTTCTGCTGCTGAACGCGGCGCTGGTGTTCCGGTCGCATGTGCCGCCGCTGAAAGAGGCGCGTGCGTGGCGGCCTTTCCTGGAAATCGTGCTGGAGGCGCTGGCAAGCCGGGTCGGGCAGCCGCCGCCGATGCTGGTGTTATGGGGGAAGATCGCTGGCTGGCTCGATGGCCTGCCAGCGTTTGCGCATCTCCCGCGAGTCGCGGCTGAGCATCCTTACAATCTCAGCTTTATCAAAAACATACACATGCAATCGCTGTTCGGCCCGATGCACTTGCTCCGGGCGGCCTGATGTTTTCAATGCCGCAACTCGGCGAAAAGTTCCGAACAAGCTGAATACCTGACAATTCCAGTAGGTTTTGGTATACTCGACCAAAATGTTCGGGAATCCCGGGCATCGAGGGCTATCGCCCGACCTTACTGGAGTCTGCCCATGCGTCTCACCACGAAAGGCCGTTTTGCCGTCACTGCCATGATCGACCTGGCGATGCGTCAGCATCAGGGGCCGGTCACGCTTGCCGGCATCAGCCAGCGGCAGGAAATTTCCCTGTCGTATCTGGAGCAGCTGTTCGGCAAATTGCGCCGCCACGAGATCGTGGAGTCGGTGCGCGGCCCCGGCGGCGGCTACAACCTGGCGCGCCGCGCGGAAGACATCACGGTGGCCGACATCATCATCGCCGTGGATGAGCCGCTGGATGCAACGCAGTGTGGCGGCAAGCAGAACTGCCACTCGGACGGCGACTCGCACGGTGCGCGTTGCATGACGCACGACCTGTGGGCCACGCTGAACGCAAAGATGGTGGATTACCTTGATTCGGTATCGCTGAAAGACCTGGTCGATCAGCAGAAGCAGAAAACAACAGAGCAGAAGCCGGTTGTCGTGGTGCAGCAGCGCCCGCAGCAGGTGGCGTGAGACACAACTGGAGTCCTGACACATGAATGCACCTTTGGCCAAGTCCGTGATGGAAACCCTGCGGGCACCGCATTTCCCGATTTACCTCGACTATTCGGCGACCACACCGGTCGATCCGCGAGTTGCCGACAAGATGATTCCTTACTTGCGCGAGCAGTTCGGTAACCCGGCATCGCGCAGCCACATGTACGGCTGGGAAGCGGAAAAGGCCGTCGAAGATGCGCGCGCGCATGTCGCCGCGCTGGTGAATGCCGATCCGCGCGAGATCATCTGGACCTCCGGCGCGACGGAGGGCAATAACCTCGCGCTGAAGGGCGCTGCGCATTTTTACAAGACCAAGGGCAAGCACATCATCACGGTGAAAACCGAGCACAAGGCTGTGCTCGACACCGTGCGTGAACTGGAGCGCCAGGGCTTTGAAGCGACCTACCTCGATCCGGGCGCGGACGGCCTGATCACGATCGAACAGCTGGCAGCGGCGATTCGCCCCGACACCATTCTGGTATCGGTCATGTGGGTCAATAACGAAATCGGCGTGATCCAGCCCATCGAACAGATCGGCGAGCTGTGCCGCAGCAAGGGCATTATTTTTCATTCGGATGCGGCTCAGGCGACCGGCAAGACCCCGATCGACCTTGAGAAGGTCAAGGTCGATCTGGTGACCTTCACCGCGCACAAGACCTATGGCCCGAAGGGCGTCGGCGCGCTGTACGTGCGCCGCAAGCCGCGTGTGCGCCTCGAGGCGCAGATGCACGGTGGCGGTCATGAGCGCGGGCTGCGTTCCGGCACGTTGGCCACGCACCAGATCGTCGGCATGGGCGAGGCTTTCCGCATTGCCAAAGAAGAGATGGACACCGAGATCCCGCGCATCAAGGCCTTGCGCGACCGACTGGTCAAGGGCCTGTCGGAGATCGAGGAGGTCTATGTCAATGGCGATCTCGAGCACCGCGTGCCGCATAACCTGAACGTGAGCTTCAACTACGTCGAGGGCGAGTCACTGATCATGGCGATCAAGGACATCGCGGTATCGTCCGGCTCGGCCTGCACGTCGGCCAGCCTGGAGCCGTCATATGTGCTGCGCGCGCTCGGCCGCAGCGACGAGCTGGCGCACAGCTCGATCCGCTTCACCTTCGGCCGCTTCACCACCGAAGAAGACGTGGACTTCGCCGTCAATCTGCTCAAGCAGAAGGTCGGCAAGCTGCGCGAACTGTCGCCGCTGTGGGAGATGTACAAGGACGGCGTCGACCTGAATTCCATCCAGTGGGCTGCCCACTGAGACTACCGGACAGACCGGACACTACGAGACAGATAAAAGGAGCACAGACATGGCTTACTCAGACAAAGTACTCGACCATTACGAAAATCCGCGCAACGTCGGCTCGTTCGACAAGGGTGACGGCACGGTCGGCACCGGCATGGTCGGCGCACCGGCCTGCGGCGACGTGATGAAGCTGCAGATCAAGGTCGGCGCCGATGGCGTGATCGAAGACGCGAAGTTCAAGACCTACGGCTGCGGCTCGGCGATTGCTTCGTCGTCGCTGGTGACCGAGTGGGTCAAGGGCAAGACGCTGGACGAAGCACTGTCGATCAAGAACACGCAGATCGCCGAAGAGCTGGCGCTGCCGCCAGTGAAGATTCATTGCTCGATTCTGGCGGAAGACGCGATCAAGGCAGCCGTGGCTGACTACAAGGCGCGGCACGGCGAAGAGCAGAAGGCGGCTTAACTATTGCGCAAATGGGTCCCGGCTTTCGCTGGGACGACGAATTTGCAGTGGATTACCCGTCGTCCCAGCGAAAGCTGGGACCCATGACCCTGAAACCGGAAGACATACCCATGGCAATCACCCTCACCGAAAAAGCGGCTAAGCACGTGTCCCGCTACATCGAAAAGCGCGGCAAGGGCATCGGTCTGCGCTTTGGCGTGCGCACCACCGGTTGCTCGGGCATGGCGTACAAGCTCGAGTATGTGGATGAGTCGGGATCCGACGACCAGGTGTTCGAGTCCCACGGAATCAAGGTCTTCGTCGATCCGAAGAGCCTGCCGTATATCGATGGCACGGAGCTCGATTTCGCGCGTGAGGGCCTGAACGAAGGGTTCAAGTTCCGCAATCCGAACGTCAAGGATGAGTGCGGATGCGGAGAGAGTTTCCGGATCTGACGTCCGGGCGCCGACCAGAAACACCAGGCGCCGTGTGCGCCGGCAGGCCTGTTGGTTGACGACAGGCTTTTGTTTTTAGAGACCGATGGAAAACCATTTCGCGCTGTTCCAGCTGAATCCGACCTTCACTATCGACGCCGCACAGCTAGACGCGGCGTATCGCGAGCTGCAGTCGCGCGTCCATCCGGACCGGTTCGCCGCCGGCACCGATGCCGAGAAGCGGGTCGCGATGCAGTGGGCGACGCAGGCGAACGCGGCTTACCAGACGCTGAAAAATCCGCTCAAGCGCGCCAGCTACCTGTGCGAGTTGAATGGGATTGATCTCGGCATCGAATCGAACACCGCGATGCCGCCGGCTTTCCTGATCCAGCAGATGGAATGGCGCGAGGCGCTGGATGACGCGCGCCATGCGAAGGATTTCGCGGCGCTGGAAGAGCTCGATGCTACGCTGCGCGCCGAGCGCAAGCGTCAGATCGACGATATCGGTGCACTGCTCGATGGTGGCCAGTATGAAGATGCCGGCGCCCGCGTGCGCCAACTGATGTTCGTGGAAAAATTCGGCGAGGAGATCGAGCGCGCCTTTGAAGCGCTCGAAGCATAAGACAGAACACAAGCCCATGGCCCTGCTGCAGATTTCAGAACCCGGGATGTCGACCGCACCGCACCAGCACCGGCTGGCGGTGGGCATTGACCTCGGCACCACCAATTCGCTGGTCGCGACCGTCCGTCACGGCATTCCCGAAGTGCTTGACGACGAAGAGGGCAGGGCACTGTTGCCGTCTGTCGTCCGCTACCTGCCGAATGGCTTCGCCAATATCGGTCATCGCGCGCATGCCGCGCAGACCACGGACCCGAAGAACACCATTGTGTCCGTCAAGCGCTTCATGGGACGCGGTCTGAAAGACATCGCGTATGCGGAGAATCTTCCGTACGACTTCGTCGACGCGCCGGGCATGGTGCAACTGAAGACCGTCGCGGGCGTAAAGAGCCCGGTTGAGGTATCCGCGGAGATCCTGGCCACGCTGCGCCAGCGTGCCGAAGATGCGCTTGGCGACGAACTGGTCGGCGCGGTGATCACCGTGCCCGCGTATTTCGATGACGCACAGCGGCAGGCGACCAAGGATGCGGCCAAACTGGCCGGCCTGAACGTGCTGCGCTTGCTCAATGAGCCGACCGCGGCTGCGATCGCCTATGGCCTCGACCACGGCTCTGAAGGCGTGTTTGCGGTGTACGACCTCGGAGGCGGCACCTTCGACGTATCGATCCTGAAGCTGTCGAAGGGCGTGTTCGAAGTGCTCTCCACCGGTGGCGATTCCGCGCTCGGCGGTGACGATTTTGACCACCGTCTGTTTTGCTGGATTATCGAGCAGGCCAAACTGGCCCCCCTGTCGGATGAAGACACCCGCCTGCTGATGATGAAGGCGCGCGAGGTGAAAGAACTGCTGTCCACCCACACCGAGACGCAGATCGATGCCGCGCTGAATTCCGGCGAGATCGTGCAGCTGACCATCACGGCCGCCGAGTTCGCGAGCATGACGCAGACGCTGGTGGCGAAGACGCTGGCGCCGTGCCGCAAGGCAGTGCGCGACGCCGGTCTCGCGATCGAGGATATTGACGGCGTGGTGCTGGTCGGTGGCGCGACGCGTATGCCGCATGTGCGCAAGGCGGTGGCCGACTATTTCCAGACCACGCCGCTGGCCAATATCGATCCGGACAAAGTCGTCGCGCTCGGTGCGGCGGTGCAGGCCAATCTGCTGGCGGGCAATCGCGCGCCCGGCGATGACTGGCTGCTGCTGGATGTGATTCCGCTGTCGCTCGGCATTGAGACCATGGGCGGGCTGGTCGAGAAAGTCATCCCGCGCAATTCCACCATTCCGTGCGCGCGTGCGCAGGAGTTCACCACCTTCAAGGATGGCCAGACCGCGATGGCGATTCATGTCGTGCAGGGCGAGCGTGAGCTGGTCACCGATGGCCGTTCGCTGGCGCGTTTCGAGCTGCGCGGCATTCCACCGATGGCCGCGGGTGCAGCCCGCATCCGTGTGACCTATCAGGTCGATGCCGACGGTCTGCTGTCGGTGTCGGCGCGCGAGATGCATTCGGGCGTCGAGGCTTCGATCGAGGTCAAACCATCCTACGGCTTGGGCGATGACGATATCACGCGCATGCTGCAGGAATCCTTCTCGTCGGCCGACGAGGACATGAAGCAGCGCGCGCTGCGCGAAGAGCAGGTCGAGGCCGAGCGCATTCTGCTGGCCACGCAGGCCGCGCTGGATCAAGATCCGGACTTGCTGAGCGCCGACGAGCGCGCCGCCATCGATGCGCAGATCGTCGCAGTGCGCGAGTCAGCGCGCGGCACCGATCACCAGAAGATCAAGCAGGCGGTGGATGCCCTGGCTGCCGGCACCGCGGAATTTGCTGCACGCCGGATGGACCGCAGCGTGCGCGCTGCGCTCACCGGCAAGAAGCTGGACGAAGTGGCCTGATCGCGCAGATCGGTCCTGAACATAGTCACGTAGTCGAACCAAGGAAAGAACGTGCCCCAGATCGTCGTACTCCCCCATGAAACCCTGTGCCCGGAAGGCGCGGTGCTCGACGTGCCGAAGGGCACCTCGGTCTGCGAGGCGTTGCTCGACAACGATATCGAGATCGAGCATGCCTGCGAGATGTCATGCGCGTGCACGACCTGCCATGTGGTGGTCCGGGAAGGCTACGGTTCGATGAAAGATCCGGAAGAACGCGAAGAAGATCTGCTCGACATGGCCTGGGGCCTGGAGGCCACGTCGCGGCTGTCTTGCCAGGCCGTGGTCGGTGACGAAGACCTTGTCATCGAGATACCGAAATACACCATCAACCACGCGCGCGAAAATCACTGAACCGGGGAGGCGCCATGAAGTGGACAGACACGATACGCATCGCCGAGGCCTTGTATGACAAGCATCCCGACATCGACCCGCTGACGGTGCGCTTCACCGACCTGCACCGCTGGGTGATGGAACTCGAGGAGTTCGACGACGACCCGAATCATTCGGGCGAAAAGATCCTCGAGGCAATACAGATGGCGTGGATCGAGGAAGCTCAGTAACGGATTGGCGAAACAGCGGAACAGCGAAATAGCGAAATAGCGAAATAGCGAAATAGCGAAATAGCGAAATAGCGAAATAGCGAAACAGCGTTTTATCGCGTCGAGCCGACGACTTGCGACAAACCGTCATCCCGTCATCCCGGCGCAAGCCGGGATCCATGGTGGCATCACCGGGAAAAGTGCCATGGTTTTGCAGACAATGGATTACGGGCCTGCGCCAGAAAGACGTACGACAAACCGTCATCCCAGCGCAAGCGGGGATCCATGGTCTCGTCACCGGGCCGCCAGTATCCCGTCCACCACCTTCACCCGGTCGCCCGCTTTCCAGGCCGGCGCATCTTCATAGCGGAAAGCGCGGCGCGAGCCGTCTTCGAACTGCACATCCACCTCATAGGCAGCCGCCTTGCGGGTGCGCTTCTCAATCTCATTACCCGCATAACCACCACCGACCGCGCCAGCCACGGTCGCCAGCGTGCGCCCCGTGCCGCCGCCCACCTGATTGCCAAGCAGGCCGCCCACCACCGCGCCGGCGACCACGCCGACACCGCTCGGTTTGGCCTCCACATCGATCGTGCGAACGCCCAGCACCTTGCCGCAGGCGGCGCACACCGGCGCTGCCTGACTGAGCGGCGGCATCGGCTGGGCCACCTGGCCTGGTTGCGGCGGTGCGCCGGCCATCATGGGAGCCTGAGCGGGTGCGTGGGGTGCGGATGCATGCGACGGTGCCGTTGCGTGCTTGCCTGGTGTGGCCGGACTTTGGGCAATCCGGCGCTCGGTCGTTGCAGCCGGTGCCTTGCCGGGCGTCGAAGCGGCTTGGGACACGGCTGCCTTGTCCAGCGGCTGTATCACGGCGGCTTCGGGCGGTCGTTCAGCATCACCATGCGAGCCGGGCAGCCAGTCCAGCAGGGCTGCCGTACCCACCAGACTGACGACAATGACGGCGCCTGCCGCGGTCGCGACCAGTGGATGGATTTTCATCGGGTGCGTGCTCATGTTGTTCTCCCGAAATTGGCTGAAAAGCGTGGGACGTTGACCGCAGTCATTGGTTGCAAGAAGTTGCAAGAAAGCGCTGGAATTTCTGACGCTTTCATTCCCGGCATCCTTCGCACCGAAGCATGACCGCTGTTTGTCGCATCCGCCGATGATGAGCCGTTTCAATGCCGGGAAGGCCGGGTTGCGCAAATAGTTACAAAATGAGTTATTAAATTTCCACTGAGAATTTTCAGATAGTCGGCGACGGTTTGCCCTCCCGGCCCGATTGGAAAATCCGCCTGAAAAAAACAAAAGCCCTTGCCGGTGAGGCAAGGGCTTAGGCACGAGGGCAGAAACGCCGGACGCCGTGTCAGTCTTCGCGGCGCAGGTGCGGGAACAGGATCACATCGCGAATGTTCGGCGAATCCGTGATCAGCATCATCAGACGGTCGATGCCGATGCCGCAGCCACCGGTCGGCGGCAGGCCGTATTCGAGCGCGCGGATGTAATCGGCGTCGTAGTACATCGCCTCATCGTCACCGGCTTGCTTGGCCGCCACCTGGGCGTGGAAGCGTGCCGCCTGATCTTCGGCGTCGTTCAGTTCGGAGAAGCCGTTGGCTATCTCGCGGCCGGTGATGAACAGCTCGAAACGCTCGGTGATGCCCGGCGTTGCGTCGGAAGCGCGCGCCAGCGGCGACACTTCGACCGGGTAGTCGATGATATAGGTCGGCTCCCACAGCTGCGCCTCGGCAGTTTCCTCAAACAGCGACAGCTGCAGCGCACCCAGGCCGGAGATGGCATGCGGCTTCACGCCGAACTTTTGCAGCTCGGCCTTCAGGAAGGCGGCGTCATGCAGTTGCTCGTTCGTGTAGTGCGGCGCGAACTTGTTGATCGCCTGTACGATCGTCATCCGGTGGAAGGGCTTAGCCAGGTCGAGTTCGCGGCCCTGGTAAGTCAGCTGTGCGGTGCCATGCGCATCGATCGCCGCCTGACGGATCAGTGCCTCGGTGAAGTCCATCAGCCACTTGTAGTCCACATAAGCGGCGTAAAACTCCATCATGGTGAACTCGGGATTGTGCCGCGGCGACACGCCCTCGTTACGGAAGTTGCGGTTGACTTCGAACACGCGCTCAAAGCCGCCGACTACCAGCCGCTTCAGGTAAAGCTCGGGCGCGATACGCAGGAACATTTCCATGTCCAGCGCATTGTGATGGGTGATGAAAGGCTTGGCCGCTGCGCCGCCGGGAATCACATGCAGCATCGGCGTCTCGACTTCCATGAAGCCTTCCTTGTCCATGAAGCGGCGGATCGACGACAGCGCCGCCGTGCGCGCCTTGAAGGTGCGGCGCGTTTCCTCGCTCATGATCAGGTCGACGTAACGCTGACGGTACTTGGTTTCCTGGTCGGCCAGGCCGTGGAACTTGTCCGGCAGTGGACGCAGCGACTTCGTCAGCAGGCGCAGCTGCGTGACCTTTACGGTCAGCTCGCCGGTCTTGGTCTTGAACAGCGTGCCTTCCGCGCCGAGGATGTCGCCGATGTCCCAGTGCTTGAAGGCAGTGTGGACGTCCTCGCCGACGCCATCGTTCGAGATGTACAGCTGGATGCGGCCGTCCGCGCGCGCGCCCGACGCGTCCTGCAGCGTCGCGAACGAGGCCTTGCCCATCACGCGTTTCAGCATCATGCGGCCAGCGACCACCACCGCCACACCCTGCGCCTCGAGCGCCTCGCGTTCGGTGTCGTTGTGCTGCGCATGCAGATCAGCCGCCTTGTGCTGCGGGCGGAAATCGTTCGGGAAAGCGACGCCCTGTTCGCGGATGGCGGCCAGCTTCGCGCGGCGCTCCGCAATGATCGAGTTCTCGTCCGGAGCTTCCTGCTGAACGCCTTCGTATTTGTCAGTCATCATCGTTTTATTCCAGAGGCCAGTACCGTGCCGGCAAGTTGGGCAACGACACTGGATCCCGGCCTGCGCCGGGATGACGTTTTATAAGCCAACGCCCTGCGCCACTGTCATCCCGGCGCAGGCCGGGATCCCGTGGCTTTCGTTGGCAGCTTCAGCGACTGTTCTGTGCGCCGCGGCTTGGCCGCTGCGCGCCTTTACACGCCCTGTTTCAACGACGCAGCGATGAATTCATCGATATCGCCGTCGAGGACCGCCTTGGTATTGCCTGTCTCGAAGTTGGTGCGCAGATCCTTGATGCGCGACTGGTCCAGCACATACGAGCGAATCTGGTGGCCCCAGCCGATATCGGTCTTCGCGTCTTCGAGCTTCTGCTGCTCGCTCATGCGCTTGCGCAGTTCGAGTTCATACAGACGTGACTTCAGCATCGCCCAGGCTTCGGCGCGGTTGCGGTGCTGCGAGCGGTCGTTCTGGCACTGCACGACGATACCGGACGGCATATGGGTCAGGCGCACGGCGGAGTCGGTCTTGTTGATGTGCTGGCCGCCCGCGCCGGACGCGCGGTAGGTATCGACCCGCACATCGGCCGGATTGACGTCGATCTCGATCGAGTCATCGACTTCCGGGTAGACGAACAGGCTGGAGAACGAGGTATGGCGGCCGCCCGCAGAGTCGAACGGCGATTTGCGCACCAGCCGGTGCACGCCAGTCTCGGTGCGCAGGAAGCCGTACGCATAGTCGCCCTCGACCTTGATGGTCGCGGTCTTGATGCCGGCGACTTCGCCGTCCGACTGCTCGAGGATCTCGGTCTTGAAGCCCTTGCGCTCGCAATAGCGCAGGTACTGTCGCAGCAGCATCGACGCCCAGTCCTGAGCCTCGGTACCGCCGGCGCCGGCCTGGATGTCGATGAAGCAGTTGTTCTTGTCGAGCGGGTTGGAGAACATCCGGCGGAACTCAAGGCCTTCGACCTGCTGCTGCAGTTCGTGCGCGTCGGCCTCGACGGCCATCAGTGTGTCGTCATCATTTTCTTCGCGGGCCATCGCCATCAGGTCGGACGTATCCTGCAGTCCGGCATGAATGGCGGTCAGCGATTCGACGACCGCTTCGAGGGATTTCTTCTCGCGGCCGAGGTCCTGCGCGCGTTTGGGATCATTCCAGACGGCCGGGTCTTCGAGCTCGGCGTTGACTTGTTCGAGTTTCTCTGACTTCAGATCGAAGTCAAAGATACCTCCGTAGATCTTGCTCGCGCGCGGTCAGGTCGGCGAGCAGGGCGGTGAGGGCGTTAAGGCGTTCGGCTTCCATGGATCTCGGGCTTCCTGCAAAAACCCGAGATTATACCGGAGGCGCCGGCCGCTGGCGGCAGAACGGCGCTTCTCTTTGGGGGGGCGCCTTACCAGTCTCAGCTGCTTCGTTTGCCTGAAAGCCCCAGGAATTCCTCGCGAATTTCGGCCCGCTCTTCCTGCTCCGGGATGAAACTATCCGGTAAAGCTTCCCAAGTCAGTTTCGATCCTTCAAAACCGGTGTTATAGCGTTGTAGCGCCGTCCGGCTTTTGTCCTTGTAAATAAAGGAAAGCAGTTGATATTTTTCAAAGTCAGTACGTTCAGTATACGGCGGCACGACGGATTGCTTTTGAATGCCCGTGGATACTGACACATGCGAATCTGCATGGGATCGGTGCTCGCACTGTACGGCGAGTAATTTGATTTCCAGATCTGCCTGCGCTGTCCGGTCCACTCCGCTCTTGCAGCTGAACGCGGTTCCGGACTCCAGCCGATCTGAAAGCAGAGCCATTCTCGAAATCAGCTTATAGGGATTGCCGCCGGCATACCTGTACTCTCGGGACTGCCACATAGTGGCGATTTGTCTTGTCAATGTCTCGATTTCTGTTATCTCTCTATTAATTTCCACTCGCCTCGCCGCGGTGGTGGACGATTCAGAATTTTCGTCCAGCAGTGAAGTCAGCCTTCTAGAAACCTGGCCGCCAAAGATAGGTGCCTCCTTGAGACAATCTGCTGGGTTGCCGATCAGTTCGATAATATTCTGCTCGTTTTGATCTTCCACCATGTTCCAACCGCTGGCGAATGCTCGGCTCACCTTATTATTCAATCCCAGTGACAATTCGTTCACTCCGATGCTGAATGTATGAATTTTTGCCTGCACCGTTTTTCCGTTGATCTGACAATTTCCGAACTCAATTTCTTCCTGTAAATCTTTCCACGCCTGAACCTCCTCGCGTCGCATCGAGAGTTCATCAAACTTTCTGAACTTCGACGGAATGAGTTTAGCCAAAAAATTTCGCAGTGGATCCGGAGTAATCATCGAAAAGCAATTGAAGTCCACGGGTTTGCCTTCAGCTATTCGCTGAAGCAGTTTTGGGTTGCCTGAGACAGTTGCGATAAAAATTTCTCGCGCACGATTGACTGCTACCCGTCGCCGTAGTAATTCACAAAATTCCGGATCGTTCATGGCCTTTTTGATGAAGATATTGATGCCCTGTTCGGACACCTGCTTCGGATCGTCAGGTTCGCTATCTGTACCAATGGCCTTCATCGCTGCCGCCCATTTCTTATCCAGTTCAGTCGCCGATGCTAGATTTGGCACCGAGTTCGGGTCGCCGGGATAGGCGCTTGCTGCGGAAGGCATTTTCGAACTGATCAAATCTCTCGCCATTTTTTGCTGACGAGTCCATCCCATCCGTGAGATTCCATCCGGGAATAAATCGTAAGCACTGACCGTTGCATGTCGAGTACCATTAAACAAGGTTTTTTCACCGACTTTTACTTCTGTGCGTGATGTATTCACAGCATGCAAATGCTCCGTGGTTGAATGTGAATTACGACCAAGCGTAATTTTCTCCCCCGCTTCATTTGTTTTTTTGTACTCATCAAAGCTGAGCTTTTCAATATTTTTCCATCGTCCGCCAAACGTAATGCTCGAATCGTTGAGTACATGGCCTGCGGGGGTCGTAATTGTCTTGACCTTTGCGGTGCCAATTGCGCTACTTCCATCTGCAGGAGCTTCTATTGGTATCAGAAACTCGCTTGTGACGGCTTCCCAGTTCGCACGTTCATTCAGGAGATAACTTTTAGCTGCTGCAAGTAACTGCTTCCCGCTGCGGCTATCCACTGCGGGATACTTGTCCAGAAACGCATGGATGATTTCCGCCACCCACGCATGATTCAGTTCTGAATTGCTTGCGTCTATTTCAGAAAAGCATTTCTGGTATTTTTTTTCAATATTTCTTATTAATTCGGATTTTTTTGGATTCGAAGAGCGGATTTGAGATTTTGTGATCGGTATGGAATTTGTCACAATTGCACGTTCTAGCGCTTTGCTTCTCGCTTCAAAAAGCTCCAGTAAGGCGTTTGCGTCGGCGTCAAACGCCTCTTTTCTGTCTTTCTTGTCTTCCTTAATAAAATAAGGTAATTTATTCATATGATAGTCAAAAACGGTCCGCTCTTTTTTCTTGACATCGTCGGGAACATTTTTGATAAGTGATCTGAAAATTTCACATGCTGAATCTGCGTAAAGTTTTTTTACTCCAAGAATTTTGGCGGCCGATACGGAAGTGTCGTGCTGATTTATTTCGAGCTGCAATTCTTTCAGGCGTAGCAGTTGTGTGCCGAGTTCAACGATCACCTTATCCTTCAAAGGAGCGGTAATAACGATTCTCCCGGTATTTATTTCATCTAAAATTTTTTCTGTTGCCTCTATCCGCAACGTGAGATGTGCCTCGTTTTTGTCGGATTTTAAATGAAATTTGTTAAATGCATTCTGGTTTTCATTTAATTCTTTCAGAATATTATTGGCGTTTTGTCCATTCTGATCAGGTGAAACGGCCAGGAGTTGCAACTCGGCGCAAAGCTTTGCTGTTGTTTTGATGTTTTCTCGCACCTCTGTCAGATCTTTGTGCGGGCTGCGCTTGGTCTCTTGTTGTTCCTGAATGTCGGCCACAGTAAGCGCTGCCACACTCAGCAGTGCTTGCAATTCGGATTTACCTTTCACATTATCAGGCAGAGCTTTTGCCTGCTTTGCAAATTTTCTCAAGGCAGGCGCAGCTTCTTTCAATAAGTCCTGATCATCGCCTGCGTCGGAAAGATCTCCTGAGGGACTCGCGTCATCGACTTCATGTTCGGAGTCACTGGTAGCGACATCTTCAGCGCCACTGTCATCTGTCACTGTGTCAAAAATGCCACCTTCCGAAGTTTCATCACTTATGGATGTATTTATATTTGTTTTTTTATCAGAATCTTTTAGGTTGCCGGGATGGTTCTTCGGCCGATTGTCGGCATCATTGGATACATCTTCGTTGATGTTTGGTTTATTTTTCGTGACAGAATTATTGCTTGGCTGTTTTGTTGTATTATTAATTTTAGTTTTTTTGGGGGGGGGGTGCCGTGATCTGATCTACAGCATTTTTGGCCGTATTGATGGCGTTTGATATTTCATTTCCTGTTTTTTGGCTATCAGGATCGACGTTGTCATATTCAGTATCGAAGGTCAAAAAAGGACTTTTAAGAAAACCAGAATTACTTTCTGGTTGATTATTTGCCACTCCGCTGGTAGGCGCACCTGTAGTAGTTTGTTGTCCGCTGTAGACGTTTGGGTTCAGGGTCACAGTCGGATTCCCTGGTAGCGGCTTAGGGAGGGGTGTATTCGCTGAAGTGCTGCTCTTCATGACTCATTCTCCAACAGGGTTTATTGATTTGCGGCAACCGTAAGTAACGAACCAACGGAATCTGATCCCTAGTTACTGCGATCCTTTTTTCTCTGAATGACCGCACTGACCACCACGCCGAGACCCGCCATTCAATTTTTTGCGCCAGATACCCCTTTTCGACCTGTCGCTTTGGGTAACGGCGTGAGTGAAGATGTCAGATAAGCTTTTTTGAATCCGAGCATCGTATGCCGCTGCAGCGTTGTGCCTTCTGTATTGAATTCGCTTTTACGACTGATCTTGTAGACCTTGCCGGGCAGCTGCGGTACGCGTAATGCGGACAGTGCGTCGCTGCTGGCCAGTCGCGTCAGCAGGGTGTTCACGGTACGGCTGGTGACCGGATCACCTTCGGTGCGAATCTGCGTCAGATTCTCGAGCCGGTCGGGTGTCAGCGCACCTGCCTTGCGCAGTGCCTTTATGCAATCCGCTCCCAGCGGTGACGAGTTGAAGCCAACCGCCTTCATGCCCAGGCTCAGACCGACATAGCTGGCGATGCCGCCACCGAGTGAATGTCCGCACAGCTCAAGCTTGCAGCCATCAGGTAGCTGTTGCTGTATCTCCTGCGCGAGCTCCAGAGCCTGTCGATACATTTTCGGCACACCACCGATGCCCAGAAATTGCGTGATATTCGTCAGCCACTGTTTTCCCGCCGAATTGACCACGCCAGTGCCGGGAAAGGCGAGGATGTAGCGATCAGGCGTGCCGCGGGGTCTCCCTTCACTACGCACTAGCTGGGCATTCAGGCCAGTCCGTATATCCCGGACCGACCCGAGTTCTGGCTCAAGCGCGCGCCGGAATTTGGAACCTGGCGGTAAATATTTTTCCATTGGCGAATCACCATCCAGAGGGTCGAATGCCGATCGCGCCGCCAATCGCCGGTTGTTGCTGAGTTCTTGATAGCTGCTACTTTTGCTGACATCGATGGGGTTCTTTTTCGAACTGCTCAGTGCCGCCCTGCGCTCGTCCTTAAATGCCGCGTAATTTTTCAGGTGTCCAGTTCCGCGTAAGGTTTGATCCTTAATAAAAGCGTTGTGTGCATTGGTTTCGTAGTCTGAGATCACGTTGTGATAAATCTGCGTGCTTGCACGGACCGTCTCATCGAATGTCAAGTCTGTGCGTAGAGTATGAATATTGGAATGATCTTCCGGGCTGGCTGACTTGGCTCTGTCGATATGCAGCGGCGCCGGCTCTCTCGCCAGTTGTGTTGGATGTTCGGTGCCTGTCAGTACCGTGATATCGGCGGCAGTTTTGCCGATGCCGGTGTCGCATGGGGCGGGCGTGGAACCCGGCGTCGGGGTGGCTTTCGACGCGGCGTAAAACGGCGTCGAGTAAGTTGTTGGTAGTGGAATGCTGGTGCGATGCATGAGTCACACCCGCTGATCCAGAGGTGCGCGGTAGGTAGCTGCACCGGATTGGACTCCGCCGGACAACAGCGCATATTCGTCTGCATTGGTGTCCATGCCGCCATCCGAACTCCGCGCCAGCAGATGACCGCGCGCGTAGTCCAACGCAACGAGGAAGTTGTCCAGGGTGTTGCCGAAGCCGGTCGCATCGGTTACCGGCACCAGCAGGTTGTGGCAAAGCGTGAGCATCTGTACCTCGTCTTCCCACGCCAGCCAGCAGCCGCCCAACGGTCGTCCAAAGCGGTTCAGTTCAAGTGCCGCCAGCAAGGCCGCTTCGCGCGCGACTTCGGGCAAGGGGGCCACGAGCGCGCACAAGTGACAGACCTCACTTCCGGCGGGTACCTCCAGCACGATAGCGGTATCGCCATCGCGGCGGATGATGGCGATTCCGGATGCGTCCAGCATTGCGCCGGGCACTCTTTGAGACAGCCACTGATTGACGATGCTCTCAGTTTTGCTCATGGTCGGCTTGGCCTTTTTAAGTTTTGGTGATTTTTTGACTCGCATTTGCTTATCCATCGAAGACTGCACTGTCACATGCTTCCGGTATATGCGGCATTACCTATGAATGCCTTCTTTGCTCTTTTCAATGCCTGCTTGAAAGCCTCGTTGGACGCCTCCACCATCGGAACGAGATTCCAGAACACCACCGGCACGCCATCGAGTTTTGATCCCCTGTAGCCGGTGCTGTACTGCTGTATCCGGGTGCGGGATTCGTCCAGGAAGGTCATTGCCACCAGTTGGAGTTTCTCGAGCGTCGACCTTTGCGCATCCGGCGATGGCACCTCGCCTGTGGTTGCTATCTGCATCGCGAGGAATTTGGTTTCGGTATCGAGTTGTCCGGTCCTGTCCTTTCCGCTTTTGCAGTTGAACAGCGTGCCGCCGCCAATCAGATAGGAGAGCAAGGCGATGCGCGACGCGATCTTGTACGGGTCATTGCCTGCATCTTTGTAGACATCGCCTTGGAAGAGATCGGCGATTTGTCTGCCCAACTCGATCGCAATCTCCATATCCTTTTGAATCGCCTGTTTTTCTTCGTCGCTCTTTGCGTCGTCCATTTTTTTCTTTTGACTATCTAGATAGTCGTCCAGCAATGAGCGTTCCCTGACACTTTGTTTGTCGAGCCCGACCAGCCGATTCAAGGATTGATAGTTCGCATGGTCATTCGCATATTCAAATCCGCTGATGGCTTCGCCGATTACAGGTTTCTTGGCATGGGAATGGAAGGCATTAACATTGACGCCAAAATTAAATGCCAGAATTTCCGCATTCAGCCTCTGTCCGTTGATCTCGATGCCGTTCTCGTTGATCTCCGCCTGTAAATCCGCCCAGGCTTGCAGCTGCATGTCCAGCATTTCCTGCTCATTGAAGCCGTCCATGCCGAAGGCGTCATAAAGCGCCTGACGCAGGCTGTCCGGCGTCAGCAGCGAGACCGACACGAAATGGACTTTTTCACCACGTGCTGCGCGGCCTGCCAACGCCGGACTACGCTCGAGCTCCAGGAGCATCATTTCACGCACGCGGTTCAATCCGGCCTGGCGCAGTAGTGCTTTTTGAAGGGGCTTGCAGTTCACTACTATTTTTTGCAATAGCGCGTCATGGCTTTCAGATTTTTCTGAGGGGCAGAGTAAGCCCTCTGCCGCGAGTCTTGCATGAGGCCATAATTTGTCCGTCGCTATGCCGTGCAGCAAAGGGTCGAGCTGGTACAGGATGGCTCGACCCTTGTCGGTACCGGTCAGGTACTCGGTCATGGCATTCAGGGCATCCTCTCCTGCCTTGTTGCTGATCGTGGTGTCGGCTGGCACAGGCTCGGGCTTCGGATTGGCCTCGATTGTTTGCGGTAGCGGAATACGTATTCGAGTCGGCTTCCACGCCGGTGGGCCAAGCAGATTGCGGATTTTTGCGGCGCAATCTACTGGGGTGAGCTTTTTCCAGAAGCTGGCTACCAGTCCGTACGCATGATGAACGCCGCTGCGCGAGGCACCGAACACTTCTTTTTTATCCACGTAGCAGCTGGTCTGGGCGGCCATGGTCGGATGCTGTGCTTCCGTTGTGCTGCGTGAACGTATGCCACCGGTGCTGGCTTTGCCATTCTTTACAGGATTTCGAAAATCCTCCATCGACGCCGCGGTCACCGGAGAATCTTTGGACAGGATCTCAATCCGTTTCGGGTCGGTCATGACGCTTCCCTGGCAGACCATGACGGTTTTCACATGGGCTTGCCGCACGATGCCGTCGCTGCCATCCGTGACGGGTACGCCAAACTCGCTTTCCACAGGTTCCCAGGCTTGGGTCCGCAGCGTATGGTCCAGTGATTTCTGGAAATCGGCACGCGCATCCTTGACGCCTGCCGCATGTTGCATCAGTTCGATCAGCAACATCCGCTCCGTGAAACGGTCGGTTTTCAGATTTGCCGCAAGCTTTTCAAGCTCGGCATCAGATCCTTGGGCCAGTGCTCGTTCTACTTGCGCTGCGGCACTGGCTGCAGCGGCCTTCCGTGCCGCCCGCTTGAGCGGATGGCGCAGCGCCATCGGGCCAGAGATCTCCGCTTTGCCAAGGAGTTCAGGGCCGTCGTGCCCTTCCGGGTGGGCCGCGATCTCATCGAAATGCTCGATGCGTTTTTGAAGGAAGGCCTTCAGGCCCTCGTTGACCGGACTGTCCGGGATGGCGTCCATGGCAGCCTGGATTTCGAGCTTCTTCGCGTGGCAGACGCTCTCGACCGAATCCGGGCTCTGATATCTCACCAGGCTGTCGCGTAGCCGTGTCAGCCCGTCCCGTGTCGCTTCCATGGCCGTCAGCCGATCCTCTGTGTCCTGCAGGGTGCTGAGCTTGAGAAGTGTCTTTTTGTCGATATCTGGATTGCCTGAGCCGGGCGAGCCCAGCGATTGGATACTCTTGTTGATGCGACTGATGGCCAATTCGCAATCCTTCAGTTGCTCCGCGATGGACATGCCGGGATCGAATCCACGCAGCAGAATGGCATTCGACGAGTCGAGTACGATCTGCGCTCTGCGTCTGGCGAGCATGTCTTTGATGCAGGTGCTGACGGCCTCCCTGATTGTTTGCAGGCGGCACTCTGCATCCTCAAGTGGAGGGAGGCCTGCGTCGCTTTGCTGTTTGGCAGTCTGGATATGCTTGTTGCGCGTACCGTATGGCGTGTGGGCGGATGTATTCAGTTGCGAGAGCTTCAGGCGAAGCTCGCGCTGTCCGTATCTACCGCTGGGAGTCGTGGAATCCAGATCGGCCAGCATCTCAACTGCCTCCTGAATTTGCTTCAACTCCGCGAGCAACCGATTCTTGTCGTGCGCCTCGAGCCCGGAAAGCGCTTCGCACAGATTTTTCATGTACGACGCTGCATCGCGCGCTACGCCAGCACTCTTGGCTGCATCGACGGTGACTGTCTGCTGACTGGTTGCCGGTGGGTCTGCGGGGCGGGGGGCAAGGTTTGGACTGCCTGGCGGCTTCACCGCCGGGAGTTCGGGCGCTGTGGTGGTGCCGCTAGTGGGCAGGCTGGATCTCATGGGTCGCCTTGGGTTCTCCGGTCCTTGCTGACGTACGGCCTGTGGCGTATGCGATCGACCGGCAGATGCATGATGTCGGACAGGTGCGTTACTGCATCTTCGACATCGGTGACCTACTTGTGAAGTGATTCGATGTACTAGTCCGCAACGCCGCCCGGATAGTGCAGGCGCGAAGCAGCATCGCTGCTGTTTTGCAGGCGGGGCGAGATGGGAGCGATGCCTGAGCGGCGGCGCTCGGGCAGAGTTCAGTCCGCCGCTTCGGCGAACTCGATCATCAGTTGAACCGACGTGCGGCCGTTGAACTCGTTCGCATCCAGCCGGTAGGCCGCGCGAATATGTGACGGCAGGCCGTCGGCGTGATTGAACCAGATGGCGTCGAAGCGGCGTCCGTCTTTTTCGAGCTGTAATTTCAGGTGACGCTCTTTCAGCACACGCTGGTTCAGCACGCGGAATTCATCGCAGAACAGTGGCGGCGCGAAGCCCTGTCCCCAGACCTGTTCGTCGAGCAGCGCGATGAAATCGAGGCTGAAGTATTCGGGTTCAAGCGAACCGTCGGTTTCGAGCACATGTTCGAGTTCGGCCGGCGTCAGCCATTCGCGGCCGACTTGTTCGAAGGCTTGCGCGAAAGTGTCGAAGTCGTCTTCGTTCAGCGATAGTCCGGCCGCCATCGCGTGGCCGCCGAATTTGGCGATCAGCTGCGGGTGCCGCTTGTACACCAGGTCCAGTGCGTCACGCAAGTGGAAGCCCGGGATCGAGCGGCCCGAACCCTTGATTGTGCCGTCGCCGGCGGGCGCGAAGGTGATAGTCGGGCGATAGAACTTTTCTTTCAGCCGCGACGCGACAATGCCGATGACGCCCTGATGCCAGTCGGGGTTGAACATCGTCAGCGTGGCGTTGTCGCGCGGATCGATACTTTCCAGCGAGGCCAGCGCTTCTTCCTGCATGCCGGCCTCGATTTCGCGCCGTTCGCGATTGATCGCATCCAGCTGGCGCGCGATGTCCCACGCGCGCGTGGGGTCGTCGGTCAGCAGGCATTCGATGCCGAGCGACATGTCCGCCAGCCGGCCGGCGGCGTTCAGCCGCGGCCCGGCGGCAAAGCCGAGGTCGAAGGGTGTTGCACGGCGCGGGTCACGCGCGGCGACTGAAAACAAGGCGGCGACGCCGGCATGCGCCCGGCCGGCGCGGATGCGCTTCAGGCCCTGGGCGACCAGCACGCGATTGTTGGCATCGAGTTTCACCACGTCAGCCACCGTGCCGAGGGCAACCAGGTCGAGCAGGGCGTCGAGGCGCGGCTGGGTGTCGGCATCGAAGCGGCCGCGCCGCCGCAGTTCGGCGCGCAAGGCGAGCAGCGTATAGAACATCACACCGACGCCCGCCAGATTCTTGCTCGGAAAGCCGCAGCCCGGCTGATTCGGATTGACGATCACAGCGGCGTCCGGCAGTTCGGCCGCTGGCAGGTGATGGTCGGTGACGACCACGGGTATGCCACGGCGATTCGCCTCGGCCACACCGGCGATGCTGGCGATACCGTTGTCGACCGTGATGATGATGTCGGGCGATTTCTCGCGAACCGTCAGCTCGACGATTTCCGGGGTCAGCCCGTAGCCGTATTCGAAGCGGTTGGGCACGATGTAGTCGACCCGGGCCCCGAGCGCCCGCAGCCCGCGGATGGCGACCGCGCAGGCGGTCGCACCGTCGCAGTCATAGTCGGCGACGATTACGAGCTGCTGGTCAGCGTCGATGGCATCGGCCAGCAGTACGGCGGCGCGCTCCACATGGGTCAAGGCGTCCGGCCGGATCAGTGCGTCCAGCCCGGTCGCCAGCTCTTTCGGCTCGCGCAGCCCGCGTGCGGCCATCAGCCTCGCCAGCACCGGGTGCAGGCCTTGCTGCGCCAGCAATTCGGCATGGCGGATGGGGTAAGGGCGTGTGGCGAGGCGAGTCATGGAAGGCCTGTCGGTGGAAGAGTCAATCGACCAGCCGGGCGAGCGAGGGTCGGCGCCAGAATTTTCTCATGCCGGCGCGACTGATATGCCATTCACGCACACGCTGCGCATCCGTCAGCAGCAGGGTGACTCGCTTGCTTGCACCGGATCGCAACGCGTCCAGCAGCGGCGCCACGTGCCGGGTTTCGATGGCTTGAATGCCGGTCAGCCAGTTTCCCCAGTCGCCGGACAGCGCGTCGGCGACCAGCGTATCGTCGACCTGCAAGACGTCCGGGCCTTGCGCTTCCTGACTTGGGGGCGCAACACCGATCAGCCTTTGTGCATAAGCAAGGGGAGCCGTCGTGCCGGCGCCGGCGCCGCCCCACAGCCACAGCGCATTCACCCGGCGCTGTCCGCCCGCTTCGCGCGCTTCATTGAGCGGATGCATGTGCCAGAGCATTTGCACCTCGTTGTGCAGCCGCCGCCAGTCACGCTCGCCAGCGCCGCGCGGCAGCCAGATGTCGACGTTATGACCTGCGGCCGCGCCCGGTGTACAGGTTCGCAGCCCGGTCCAGCCATCGGCACGCAGGAACCAGTAGCGCGTATTGCCGAAACGAAGTTCGTGGCCGAGTTCGTCGAACAGGGGCTTGAGGGCATCGAACAGCGTGCGGGCTTCGCTCTCTTCGAGCCGGAGTTGGCGCGGATCTGTCAGCACCAGATGGTCTCGTGCGACATGAAAATGTACGGGCTGCAGCACGAACCAGTGGCCCACGGTCGGCGCCAGTCCGAGGCATTGCATTAATCCATGCGCGACGGGCGGACTGTTATCAGTCTTGCTCTCCATCGTGCCCGCCAGCAGCGCTTCATGCGGCAGGGCGGCAGAAAAAGGCTCAAGGTTCAGCCGCCGGCCCGGCTGCGCCCTCGCCAGCAGTCGCGCCAGCGCCGGCGCGTCGAGGGCGGCCAGCAGGTCTTTGGCATGTTCCGCAGGTGGCAGGGCGAACGGCAGGAGCAGGGTGGTGTTGGACATGGGCGTGATTGTAGAGCCTCTCCGAGTGCAGCTGCGTGCGCGGCTTGTTCGGCGGAGGTGTGGACGGTGATGTGGGCGGTGGTGGCCGGTATCCAGCCTCTTCAGACCTTCGTGCCTGACACACCGGCGTGCCTTTTCCTTGCCCGCCTTTCGTTTTGCCGCGCCGATATGGCAAACTGCCGCCTGTTCATCTCAAGTGGAGCTTCGTTTGGCCCTGTTCAATAACCTGCCTTTCGAATGGACGATCGGCCTGCGCTACACGCGCGCCGGCCGGCGCAGTGGGCGCAACAGCTTCATTTCCTTCATTTCCCTGATCTCGATGGCCGGTATCGCGCTGGGCGTGGCCGCGCTGATCGTCGTGCTCTCGGTGATGAACGGCTTTCAGAAAGAGGTGCGTGACCGCATGCTCTCGGTACTGTCGCACATCGAACTGTTCGACGGTTCGGGCAGCCTGCCGGACTGGCAAACGCTGGCCGCCCAGGCGGGCAAGCACCGGCAAGTGCGCGGTGCGGCGCCTTTCGTCGATGGCCAGGCGATGATCTCCCGCAACGACGTCGTGCGCGGTGTGATGGTGCGCGGGATCCTGCCGTCGGAAGAACCGAAGGTGTCGACGGTTGCCACACAAGTACGTCGCGGCAGTCTGGACGCGCTGCGGCCCGGCGAATTCAATATTGTGATCGGCAGCGAGCTGGCACGCGGCTTTCGGCTGCAGATCGGTGACAAGCTCACGCTGATCGCGCCACAAGGACAGGTGACGCCGGCCGGTGTGCTGCCGCGGCTGAAGCAGTTCAACGTGGTCGGCATATTCGAGGCGGGTCATTACGAATTTGACTCATCGCTGGCCTTCATCCATATGGAAGATGGCCAGCGATTGTTCCGGCTGGCCGGGCCGAGCGGCCTGCGGCTGAAGGTGGCCGACATGCAGCGCGCACCGGAGGTGGCGTCCGAACTGGGCACGATGCTCAAGGGCGATCTGTACCTGCGCGACTGGTCGCAGCAGAACCGCAACTGGTTCGCAGCTGTACAAACCGAGAAGCGCATGATGTTCATCATCCTCACGCTGATCATCGCGGTTGCTGCGTTTAATCTGGTATCCACGCTGGTGATGACGGTGACGGACAAACAGGCGGATATCGCGATCCTGCGTACGCTGGGTGCGTCGCCGCGTTCGATCATGAAGATCTTCATCATTCAGGGTGGCTTGGTCGGCCTGCTCGGCACAGCACTCGGCGTGACGTTTGGTGTGACGGTGGCGCTGAACATCGACGTGATCGTGCCGTTCATTGAAGGCCTGCTGGGTGTGCAGTTCCTGCCGCGCGATGTTTACCTGATCTCGGCCTTGCCGTCGGATTTGCGCTGGCCAGACGTGGTCCGCATTGGCGGCATTGCTGTCGTGCTGGCTTTCCTGGCGACTTTGTATCCAAGCTGGCGCGCTGCACGTGTGCGTCCTGCGGAGGCGCTGCGCTATGAATAAGGAAATGACGATCGTGCTGGCCTGCCGTCAGCTGGGCAAGACGTATGCGCAGGGGCGTGAGTCGCTGACGGTGCTGGACCACGTCGATCTCGATGTGCGGTGGGGTGAGCGGGTGGCCATTGTCGGCGTATCTGGCTCGGGCAAATCGACCTTGCTGCATCTGCTGGGTGGCCTCGATCAGCCAAGCCGCGGGGAAGTCACGCTCGCCGGCGAGCGTTTTGGCTCGTTATCGGAGGCGGCGCGCGGCGCGCTGCGCAACCGCTCGCTCGGTTTTGTCTACCAGTTCCATCATTTGCTGCCGGAATTTTCCGCACTCGACAATGTGGCCATGCCGCTGCTGATCCGGCGTGTGCCGAGGTCGGAGGCGCACGCGGCTGCCACGAAGCTGCTGGAACGGGTTGGGCTCGGCGCGCGTCTGACCCACTTGCCGGGTGAACTGTCCGGTGGTGAGCGCCAGCGCGTGGCACTTGCCCGCGCGCTGGTGACCGAGCCGGCCTGTGTGCTGGCCGACGAGCCGACCGGCAACCTTGATCGCAACACCGCCCATCAGGTGTTCGACCTGATGCTTGAGTTGTCGCAGACGCTGGGTACGGCCTTCGTGATCGTCACGCACGATCCCGAACTCGCGCAGCGCTGCGATCGTGTGCTGCACTTGTCGGCGCAAGGTCTGGCCTGAGCTAAAGGCTCACTGGCGCAATGCTGGTTGACAGCCACTGCCATCTGGACGCCGCCGAGTTCGGCGGTGCGCCGGACGAAGTCGCCCGGCAGGCGGCTGATGCCGGTGTGCGCTGGATGGTGGTGCCGGCCGTCGAGGCGGGCAATTTTTCAGCTGTGGCAGCGCTGGCCGCCACCCTGCCGAACTGCGTGTATGGGCTCGGCATTCATCCGATGTATGTGCGGCAGGCCGATGACGGCGACTTACGCTTACTGCGTGAGCACGTCGCCGCGGCGTTGCCGGATCCGCGTTTCGTCGGTATCGGCGAGATCGGACTGGATTTTTTTATTCCGGAACTGAAGGATGGGCCGCTGCGCGAACGGCAGGAATATTTCTATGTCGAGCAGCTGAAAATCGCGCGTGAGTTCGACCTGCCAGTGATTCTTCATGTACGCCGTTCGCAGGATGTGCTGCTGAAGCATTTGCGCCGTGTGCGTGTGGCCGGCGGCATTGCGCATGCGTTCAACGGCAGCACGCAGCAGGCACAGGCGTTCATCGATCTCGGTTTTGTTCTCGGCTTTGGCGGTGCGATGACCTACCCGCGTGCGCTGCAGATACGCAGACTGGCGGCCAGCCTGCCCGCAAGCGCGATCGTGCTGGAAACCGACGCGCCCGACATTGCCCCCGAGTGGCTGCATCCCGGCATCAATGCGCCGGTGCAGCTGCCCCGCATCGCTGCGGTGCTGGCCGAGTTGCGCGGCCAGCCGCTGGCGGACATTGAGCGCCAGACGTCAGAGAACGTCGCCCGTGTACTGCCCCGCCTTGGCAACCTGATGATGCTCTAGTGCGCGCGCTGGCGCTGGGCGCGCTGGCCGGCGTGCTGTGGCTGCAAACGCGCGACGTGCTGCCGTCATCCTTTGCCGTCTCACTGCTGCTGGCCAGCGGCGCGGCTTTGCTGCTGCTGGCGGGCGCCTTGCGGTGGCTGGCGCAGCGGACTTCAAGCGCCTTTGCCGCGCGCGTCCTCGCCCGATGTTCGCTGTCATCGGTTTCGATACCGACACCGACAACATCCTGCCGCGTGACCGGCTTGCTGCGACTCGCGCTGATCGTCACGGCCAGTGCGGTGCTGGCTGCGGGCTGGGCCGCACTGCTGGCCCGGCAGCGACTGGCCGAGGTGCTGCCACCCGCCCTGGAAGGGCGAGACTTGCGATTGACCGGCGTGGTCTCCGGGCTGCCGGATCCGGTACCGGGCGGACTGCGTTTCCAGTTTGATGTCGAGGCAGCGCAGCTGGACGGACAAGCGGTTCCGGTACCAGGCAAGATCTCACTCGGCTGGTACGCCGATGATGACGACATACCAGCGCTGCTACCCGGCGAGCGCTGGCAGCTGGTGGCACGATTAAAGCGACCGCACGGACTCGCTAATCCGTACGGATTTGACGCCGAGGCCTGGTTGCTGAGCGAGGGCCTGCGCGCCACAGGCTACGTACGTGCCGGAGATGCACAACGTATCCATGAGTTCGTGTTCAGTCTGCGCGATGCGGTCGGTCGCGCTCGCGCAGGGCTGCGCGAGCGCATCCTCGTTGCGTTATCCGGGCAGCGCTATGCGAGCGTGTTGGTGGCGCTGGTGGTGGGCGACCAGCGCGGTGTCGTGGCGTCGGATTGGGAGTTGTTCAATCGCACCGGTATCGGTCATCTGGTATCGATCTCCGGCCTGCACATCACGATGATTGCGGCACTGGTGGCAGGACTCGTTCATTTCCTCTGGCGACACTCGCTGTTTACCGGCGGCGCGTGGCCGCTGCGGGTGCCGGCGCAGCGCGTTGCGGCCGGCGCCGGGCTGGTCGCGGCCGCCGGGTATGTGGCGCTGGCCGGCTTTGGCATTCCGGCGCAGCGCACGCTGTGGATGCTTGCGGTTGCGGCAGCGGCATCCTGGAGCGCGCGGATCGTGCCCGCCTCGCAGGTGCTGGCCTGCGCTTTGCTCGTCGTGTTGCTGCTCGATCCCTGGGCAGTGCTGTGGCCCGGCTTCTGGCTGTCTTTCTGCGCAATTGCATGCATCCTGTTCGCTTCGTCCGGACGTGCCAGCTGCGTTGGCAGCAATGATGCTCGTCGGGCGGAGCGCTGGCGCGCCACGCTGGCTGCGGCGACGAACACACAGCTGGCGGTGACGATCGGCCTGTTGCCGTTGACGATGCTGATGTTCGGGCAGGTGTCTGTCATCAGCCCCCTCGCGAATGCGCTGGCGATTCCTCTGGTGAGTTTTCTGGTGACGCCACTGGCATTGCTGGGCAGCGTCCTGCCGGCGCCCTTGTGCGGCTGGCTGCTGTTGACGGCGCATGCGGCGCTGGCATGGCTTGCGCAGTTACTGGGCTGGCTGGCCGCCTTGCCACTGGCAGTCTGGCAGGCCCCGCAGCCCGGTCTGCTGGTGACCGCTATCGCACTGGCCGGCACGCTTTGGATGCTGATGCCGCGCGGCTGGCCGCTGCGCTGGGCTGGAGCGCTCGCCTGGCTGCCGTTGCTGGCGGCACGGCCAGTAGCGCCGGCGACTGGTCTGTGGTTGACGGCATTCGACGTCGGTCAAGGCAATGCGGTGCTGGTGGAGACGCCAAATTTCCGGCTGTTGTATGACACGGGTCCGGCCTGGTCGGTGGAATCAGACAGCGGCAGCCGTGTGATCCTTCCGTACCTGCGCGCGCGCGGGATCACCCGCCTCGACGCGCTGGTGATTTCGCATGGCGACAGCGACCATGCCGGCGGCGCTCGCTCGCTGCTGCAGTCGCTGGACGTCGGTTGGGTCATGTCATCCTTGCCGGCGTCACATTCCCTGGTCGATGCGCGCCATGCCGGCTGTGTCGCTGGTCAGCGCTGGCGGAGGGATGGCGTCGACTTCGAGTTTCTGCATCCGCGCGCCCGTGATGAGCGGAATTCGCCACCCACCCCCCGAAGCCGTTCAAACGCGCTCAGCTGTACGCTGAAGATCAGCGTCGGCGATCAGTCGGTGCTGCTGACCGGCGATATCGAGGCAGCGCAGGAGCGGGCGCTGCTCAAACGGGCAGCCGGGCGGTTGCGGGCCGATGTGCTGATGGCGCCGCATCATGGCAGTGGTACTTCATCGACCCCGGCATTCCTCGATGCAGTGATGCCGCGGATAGCGCTGTTTCAGCTCGGCTATCGAAATCGTTACCGGCATCCGAAGGCGGAGGTCGTTGAGCGTTACCGGGAGCGAGGCATCCGCATCCTGCGCAGTGACATTGCTGGCTCAGTGACACTGCGGATGGACGGCCGCAGCATCGCGCTGGATGCCGTCTGTGCGAGGCCACGGTACTGGTCGAGTCGCCGTTGTGACGATCTGCGAATGCCTTTTGAGCATGATCGACCGGATTGACGACGGCGCGTGGCAGCATCCGGCGGATTGAATTTCCGGACACCGATGATGCGCGTTGCAACGATAGGCCTGCTATTCACCATGCTATGGCGTCTTCCGGGTGCGCAGGCGGCAGAAGAATGGCGGGATCTGCTGGCCAAAGGGCGTTCTACCTGGACACTGGATATCGACAATGACTCGCTGTTGCTCAATCGTGCCGATGGCTTGTACACCAGCGGCCTGAGGCTGTCGGCAAATTACCGCTTGCGCGATGGCTCGGGCTGGCGTTCGGCTGGCTGGCGCTTGGGTCAGCAGATCTACACCGCAAAGCATGCGCAGCTGACTCCCGCGCAACTTGGACCGCGCGAACGTCCGTACGCGGGGTGGTTGTATGGCGGGGCGTACTACCGGATCGAGGGAGATGACGGCAGCGAACTTGCCTTCGGCCTGGATCTCGGTTGCGTCGGCCCGTGCGCCGGCGGCCGGCAGACGCAGGAATTTCTGCATCGTGTGCTGAACCAGCCGCAGCCGCATGGGTGGGACGCACAGCTGTCAAACGCCTGGGGTGTGGTGGCGCAGTTCGGTGGGCGCGGTCCCTACCTGCGCATGGGCCGGCATGCCGACCTGCGCGCAGGCATCGCCGCGCGCGTTGGCAACCTCTTTAATGACCTGTCCGCCGACCTCACTTTGCGGGCCGGCGCGCTGCAGGCGTTCGCGGACGGTGGCCGTCTGTATGGGTTTCTGCGGGCTGCCGTGCGCGCGGTCGGCCATGACGCAACGCTGCAAGGCGGGCTGTGGGGTGGCGACGAGGCGCGCACGGTGGACCCGAAGCGCCTCACGCACGAATGGGAGGCCGGCGTTCAATGGCAGTCTGGCGCCTGGGCGGTGCGCGCGTCGGTAGTGGCGCGCGGCAGCGAGATCCGAGGTGTGCCAGACGGGCAGGGCGGTCAGGAATTTGCCAGACTGTCAATCAGCTACTCGCCCTAGCGAAGATTTGAAAACGGTCGCCTCGCCAAGGGCGGGAACGTGAGCGCTTTGCGGTATAATTCGAATTTCACGCTAGTGCCCTCAGCACATCCTGCAATGACCAAGTTTGTTTTCGTCACTGGCGGCGTCGTGTCGTCCCTTGGCAAGGGAATCGCGGCAGCGTCCCTGGCCGCGATCCTCGAATCGCGCGGCCTGAAAGTCACCCTCCTCAAGCTCGATCCCTACATCAACGTCGATCCCGGAACGATGAGCCCGTTCCAGCATGGCGAGGTGTTCGTCACCGATGACGGCGCCGAGACCGATCTCGACCTGGGGCACTACGAGCGCTTCATCAGCGCCAAGATGAAGAAGGTGAACAATTTCACCACCGGCCAGATTTATGAATCCGTGATCCGCAAGGAACGTCGCGGCGAATATCTGGGCAAGACCGTGCAGGTGATTCCGCACATCACCAACGAGATTCAGGAATTCATTCATCGCGGTGCCGAAGGCTATGAGGTAGCCATCGTCGAGATTGGCGGTACTGTCGGCGATATCGAGTCGCTGCCCTTCCTGGAGGCGGCGCGTCAGCTGTCGTTGCGCAGCGGCCGCAACAGTGCGGCCTTCGTGCATCTGACCCTGGTGCCCTACCTGCAATCGGCCGGTGAACTGAAGACCAAGCCGACCCAGCACAGTGTGCAGAAACTGCGCGAGATCGGCATTTCGCCGGACGCGCTGCTGTGCCGTGCCGATCGCCGCATCCCCGATGACGAGCGCGCCAAAATCTCGCTGTTCTCGAACGTGCAGGAGGATGCAGTGATCTCGGTATGGGACGCTGACACCATCTACAAGATTCCGCAGATGCTGCACGATCAGGGTCTGGACCGCATTATCTGCGACAAGCTCGACCTGCATCCGCAGGATGCCGACCTGTCGATGTGGACGCATCTGGTGTCGGTGCTGGAGAACCCGAAGAAGGAAGTCAATATCGCCATGGTCGGCAAGTATGTCGACCTGACCGAGTCGTACAAGTCGCTCACCGAAGCGCTGCGTCATGCGGGCATTCACACCCAGTCGCGCGTGAACATCGAATACGTGGACTCCGAGGACATCGAAGCGAATGGTCCCGGCAGCCTGACCAAGTACGACGCGATTCTGGTGCCCGGCGGCTTCGGTAAGCGCGGCGTTGAAGGCAAGATCGCCGCGGTTCGCTATGCCCGCGAGACCAAGGTGCCGTATCTCGGGATCTGCCTCGGCATGCAGGTGGCGCTGATCGAATACGCACGTAATGTCGCCGGCCTGAAGGGTGCGAACTCGACCGAATTCGAACCCGCGACTGAGCATCCGGTGGTGGCGCTGATCACTGAGTGGCAGAACCATGATGGCCATGTCGAACGTCGCGATGAAAACTCCGACCTCGGCGGCACGATGCGTCTGGGCGCGCAGACCTGTGCGGTGCAGTCGGGCACGCTGGCCGCCGAGATCTATGGCGAGACCGTCACCGAGCGCCATCGCCATCGCTATGAAGCGAATAACCATTACCTCGACCGTATCGAAAAATCCGGTCTGGTGGTGTCCGCGCGCACGCCGACAGAATCATTGTGCGAGATCATGGAACTGCCGCGCAGCGGCGAGCATGCGCATCCCTGGTTCATGGGCGTGCAGTTTCACCCGGAATTCAAGTCCACACCGCGTGATGGTCATCCGCTGTTCATTTCGTTCATCAAGGCCGCGCTGGCACACAAGGACGGCGCTGCGCAAAGGAAGGCGGCATGAAGCTCTGCGGTTTTGATGTCGGGCTCGACCGCCCGTTTTTCCTGATTTCCGGACCCTGCGTGATCGAGTCCGAGCAGATGGCTTTCGATACCGCCGGTCAACTGAAGGAAATCACGGCGGCGCTGGGTATTCCGTTCATCTATAAATCCTCGTTCGACAAGGCCAACCGCTCGTCGGGCTCGTCGTTCCGCGGCCTTGGCATGGAAAAAGGCCTGGAGATCCTCGCGAAGGTCAAGCGCGAGATCGGCGTGCCGGTGCTGACTGATGTGCATGAGATGCACGAAGTCGCACCCGTCGCCGCGGTAGTCGATGTGCTGCAGACGCCGGCTTTCCTGTGCCGGCAGACGGATTTCATTCGCGCGTGTGCGCAATCCGGCAAGCCGGTCAATATCAAGAAGGGGCAGTTCCTCGCGCCCCACGACATGAAGCATGTGATCGCCAAGGCGCGCGATGCCGCGCGCGAGGCTGGCCTGTCGACCGACCGCTTCATGGCCTGCGAGCGCGGTGCTTCGTTTGGCTACAACAATCTGGTGTCGGACATGCGCTCGCTGGCGATCATGCGCGAGACGGCCTGCCCGGTGGTCTTCGATGCCACGCATTCGGTGCAGCTGCCCGGCGGGCAGGGCAGCTCATCGGGCGGCCAGCGCGAGTTTGTGCCGGTGCTGTCGCGCGCGGCGGTCGCCGTCGGTGTCGCCGGTCTGTTCATGGAATCTCACCCCGATCCGGCACAGGCGAAATCTGACGGCCCGAACGCGGTGCCGCTGTCGCGCATGCGCGAGCTGCTTGCCGGTCTGGTCGCCATTGACCGCGTGGTGAAGGCGCAGCCTTTCCTCGAAGACGACTTTCAGTGATCGCGGCCGGGAAGTTGTCCCGCCACACAAGAATACAAACACATCCGTGGAGATTTGAATGAGTGCAATCGTTGACATCGTAGGCCGCGAGATCCTGGACTCGCGCGGCAATCCCACCGTCGAATGCGACGTACTGCTGGAATCGGGCGTGATGGGCCGTGCGGCGGTGCCGTCGGGCGCATCGACCGGCTCGCGCGAAGCGATCGAGCTGCGCGACGGCGACAAGAGCCGTTACCTCGGCAAGGGCGTGCTGAAGGCCTGCGAGAACATCAATACCGAGATTTCGGAAGCCGTGATGGGCCTGGACGCCTCCGAGCAGGCCTTCCTCGACAAGACCCTGATCGACCTCGACGGCACCGACAACAAGTCGCACCTCGGCGCGAATGCGACGCTGGCGGTGTCGATGGCGGTGGCGAAGGCCGCTGCCGAAGAAGCTGGCCTGCCGCTGTACCGCTACTTCGGCGGCTCGGGCGCAATGCAGATGCCGGTGCCGATGATGAACGTCATCAACGGCGGCGCGCATGCGGACAACAACCTCGACCTGCAGGAATTCATGATCATTCCGGTCGGCGCGCCCAGCTTCCGCGAAGCGATTCGCTATGGTGCCGAGGTCTTCCACATGCTGAAGAAGATCCTGCATGACAAGGGTCTGACCACTGCCGTTGGCGACGAGGGCGGTTTCGCCCCCTCCGTGAAGAGCCACGAAGAAGCGATTCAGCTGATCCTGCAGGCGATCGAAAAGGCCGGCTATGAGCCGGGCACGCAGATCGCCTTGGGCCTCGACTGCGCAGCCTCCGAGTTCTACAAGGACGGCCTGTACCATCTGGATGGCGAAGGCCTGAAACTGTCGGCGGATGATTTCACTAACCTGCTGTCGACCTGGTGCGACAAGTATCCGATCATCTCGATCGAGGACGGCATGCACGAAGGCGACTGGAAGGGCTGGGCGACGCTGACGAATGCGTTGGGCAAGAAGGTGCAGCTGGTCGGCGACGACCTGTTCGTCACCAACACGCAGATACTGCGCCAGGGTATCGACGAGGGCATTGCCAACTCGATTCTGATCAAGATCAACCAGATCGGTACGCTGACCGAGACCTTCGCCGCCATCGAAATGGCCAAGCGCGCCGGCTACACCGCCGTGATTTCACATCGTTCGGGCGAGACTGAAGATTCGACGATCGCTGATATCGCAGTCGGTACGAATGCACTGCAGATCAAGACTGGCTCGATGTCGCGTTCGGACCGCATGGCCAAGTACAACCAGCTGCTGCGCATCGAGGAAGATCTCGGTGATATCGCCAGCTACCCCGGCCGGCAGGCTTTCTACAATCTCAAGTAAGCGCCGCGCGCGGCCGTCCGGCCGCGCTCGCGCCACCCACCCGTGCGCCTGCTCCTGATCTTCCTGACAGCGCTGCTTGTACTGATCCAGTATCCGCTCTGGTTCGGCAAGGGCGGCTGGCTCAGGGTGTGGGAGCTGTCGCATCAGCTCGACGACTCACTCGCCAAAGAGCAGCAGCTCAGAGCGCGCAACGATCAGCTGTCGTCCGAAGTGCAGGACCTGAAGGAAGGCACCGGCGCAGTCGAGGAGCGTGCGCGCTATGAACTGGGCCTGATCAAGGACAACGAGATTTTTGTGCAGGTGGTGGAATCGGGTGTGCCCAAAGCGCCTGCAAAGCCCGCGTCTGCTGGCAACTGAGGCCCGCCTGCTGCCGACCTGACGAGATCGGCTTTCAGGCGTTCTCAGGCTTTCTTCACGAACTCTGACTTCAGCCCCATCGCGCCGAAGCCGTCGATCTTGCAATCGATGTCGTGGTCGCCATCAACCAGCCGGATGTTTTTGACCTTGGTGCCGACCTTCACCACGGATGACGAGCCTTTGACCTTCAGGTCCTTGATCAGCGTGACCGTGTCGCCGTCGGCCAGTGGCGTCCCGTAGGCGTCTTTCCAGACACGCGCCGCGTCCGCGTCGGCGACTGCGCCGGCACGCCATTCATGTCCGCATTCGGGGCAGGTCAGCAGGCCGTCGACTTCGTAGGTATAGCCGGAATTGCAGGCCGGGCAGGGGGGTAGAGTACTCATCGGCATATCGGTGGTCAGCTTAGTGCTGCTGGCTGCCGGGTGGCTGCACCGCTTGCGCCAGCGTGGGCGTCGCGAACAGCTGCGTGCAATCGACCTTGTCAAATCCATAGTGCTTGCCGCAGAAATCGCAGTTGATTTCGAGCTTGCCCAGGTCGGCCAGCGCATCATCGATTTCTTCCTGCCCCAGCATCTTCAACATGTTCCCGACCTTTTCTCGCGAACAGCTGCAGCGGAACACCGGCCGGCGCGGCTCGAACACACGAATCGTCTCTTCCCAGTACAGTCGCTCCAGCAGCGTCATGATGTCCGTGGACAGCAATTCCTCATGACTGAGCGTCGAAGCCAGCATGACGGCCCGGTTCCACGCGTCGGCGTCCGGGTCGCTGAGACCGCTGGTGGTCCCGCCTTCTTCGGGCAATTTCTGCAGTAGCAGGCCGCGCGAAACCTGCAGGTCTGCTGCCAGCCAGAGCTTGGTGTCGAGCTGTTCGGACCGCATCATGTAGTTTTCGATGACGGTCGACACCGACTCACCATCGAGCGCCACCATGCCCTGGTAAGGCTGCTGCCCCGGCAGCTTGTCGGCCGGGTCGAGTGTGATCGCGAAGCGACCCTCGCCATGCAGATTCACCAGTTGCTGCAGGCTGGCGCCCTCGGTCACCTGCGCACCGTCCGCCAGCTTGGCGGTCGCGCGCAGCACCAGTGATGCATCGCATTCGACCACCATCAGCTTCACCGGTCCGTCGCCGTGGATTTGCATGATGATGGTGCCGTTGAACTTCAGATTGGCCGACAACAGCGCGGCCGCCGCCATCATTTCGCCCAGCATTGCGCTGACGGCGGGCGGATACGCGCGCAGCAATTGCACTTGTCGCCAGGCCTCGGAAATGTCGACCAGCTCGCCACGGACCAGTGAATTGTCGAACATGAACTTCTGCAGAGTGTCGCTCATCTGGGTGTATCTTCAGCCGATTTTCTTCAGATTTTGACGGTAGTTCTGCGCGCGCTTCACGTAGATGTCCGCGCTCATCGCCAGACCGGCGATCTGCTCGTCGGTCAGTGTGCGAACGGCTTTCGCCGGTGAACCTATGATCAGCGAGTTATCCGGAAATTCCTTGCCTTCCGTGACCAGCGCGCCGGCACCGACCAGGCAATTGCGGCCGATCTTTGCGCCGTTCAGCACAACGGCCTGTATGCCGATCAGGCTGCCATCGCCAATGGTGCAGCCATGCAGCATCGCCTGATGGCCGACAGTGACATTCGCACCGACGGTCAGAGGAAAACCTTTATCGGCATGCAGCGTCGTGCCTTCCTGGATATTGCTGTTCTCACCGATGACGATCGGCTCGGTATCGCCGCGCAGTGTCACGCCATACCAGAGGCTGGTATGGGCTTTCAGTGTGACGTCACCGATCACGACGGCGGAATCGGTGATGTAGGCGGATTCATCGATGTGGGGGCGGGCATCGCCAAGCTGATAGATCGGCATGGGAATTAGAATAGGGGTTGTTTGGCAAGCCCGCATTTTACCCTCGACCGCATGAATTCCTCCCCGACTCCCCGCGAGCTGCGCAGCGGCGCGCTGCAGCTGCTGTGTGACACCGATCCGGCGCACAAGGCCGTCGGCACGCGCGCATTGCATGCCGCCTGGCTGACTGGCACGGTGACACTTCAGTCTGAGGCTGCGCTAGCGGTCGCGGCCCTGATTCCCGGTCGGCCGCTGCGACCGCCCCTGGTGGCGCCGCGCCAGGTGGGGCGGCGCGCCATGCATACCGTCGAGGGGCGGGCCGCGCTGATTCATGCGTTGTCGCATATCGAGTTCAACGCCATCAATCTCGCGCTGGACGCCGTCTGGCGCTTCGATGCGATGCCGCGCGCGTTCTATGCCGACTGGCTGCAGGTCGCGGCCGAGGAGGCGCTGCATTTCACGCTGCTCGACGCGCATCTGCGCACCCTCGGCTATGCATATGGCGACTTCAATGCCCATAACAGTCTGTGGGAGATGGCCGAGAAGACCGCGGGCGACGTGCTCGCGCGTATGGCACTGGTGCCGCGCACGCTGGAAGCGCGCGGACTGGATGCCACGCCGGCCGTGCGCGCCAAGCTTGCTCAGGCAGGCGATGAGGCAGCCGCGCAGATACTCGATGTGATCCTGCGCGACGAGGTTGGCCATGTCGCGATCGGCAATCGCTGGTATCGCTGGCTGTGCGAGCGCGACGGCCTGGATCCCGTGTCCAGTTATGCCTCGCTGTCCGAGCGCTACCTGGCGCCTGTGCTGCGCGGGCCGTTCAACTTCGAGGCCAGACGGGCCGCCGGATTCAGCGATGAGGAAATGGCGGTACTGGCGGCAGCGGGGCTGTGACGGCTAGTCAGGCATCGACGAGCGGTAGCGTGGCGATGTCGCCGGCGGCATCGATGGCGATCCATCCGCCACGTCGTGTGCCGCCCTCGCAGTCCCAGTCCGGCAATACATAACGCATACCTGCTGTGCTGCGATGCACGGCGGGTCGGTGCGTGTGCCCATGGATCATCAACCCGACCTGTTGTTGAGCAAACAGGCGTTCGATCTCGTCGGGGTTCACATCCATGATGGTCATGGCCTTGTCGCGCTGCGCAGCGCGGCTGCCTTCGCGCATGCCGGCAATGATGGCCTTGCGCTCGGCCAGTGGTCGCGCGAGGAAGGCGCGCTGCCAGGCCGCGTCGCGCACCTGCGACCGGAAAGCCATGTAGCCGGCATCGTCGGTGCATTGCGCATCGCCGTGCAGCAGCAGCAGCCGGCGCCCGGCAATATCGGCGACAAAAGGATCCGGCAGCAATGTGATGCCGGTGGCGCGTGCAAATGCGTCTCCGGCTAGGAAGTCGCGATTGCCCGCGATCCAGTACAGTGCCACGCCGCTGTCGCTCAGATCGCGCAGCGCATCGACCACCTGCCGGTTGAACGGATCATCACCGTCGTCGTCTCCCGCCCAGTACTCGAAGATGTCGCCCAGCAGATAGAGCTGGCGCGTGCGCCGTGCCGGACCGGCAAGGAAGCGGAAGAACGCTGCCGCCGTCGCCGGCATCTGCGGCGACAAGTGGATGTCCGAAACAAAAAGCGCAACCGTTTCCGGCTGCGCTTTCTGATGGGCGTTGGTGGAAACGCTCATTCGTGCGTCAGACGATCTCGGCTTTCTCGATGATCACGTCTTCGACCGGCACGTCACCATGGAAACCCTTGCTGCCGGTACGTACCTTGCGGATTGCATCGACGACGTCCGTGCCATCGCTCACCTTGCCGAACACGCAGTAGCCCCAGTTGTTCGGGCCGGCATAGTTCAGGAAGTCGTTGTCCTTGACGTTGATGAAGAACTGCGCGGACGCCGAGTGCGGATCATTGGTGCGCGCCATCGCGATCGTGTAGGCATCGTTGGTCAGACCGTTGGCTGCTTCATTCTCGATCGGCGCGCTCGTGTCCTTCTGCTTCATGCCCGGCTCGAAGCCGCCGCCCTGGATCATGAACCCATTGATCACGCGATGAAAAATGGTGCCGTCGTAATGACCGGATTTCACGTAATTGAGAAAATTCTCGACCGTCTTCGGCGCTTTCGCCGCGTCGAGTTCGATGGTGATCTTGCCGTGGTTGGTGGTGAGTACGACTGCCATGATGTTCCTTTGCTTGATGAGATTATTCGATGACGGTGGCCGATTCGATCACGATGTCCTGTAGCGGCTTGTCACGCCGGCCGGTCTCGACCGCCTCGATCTTGTCGACCACGTCGGCGCCCTTGATGACCTTGCCGAACACGGCATAGCCCCAGCCGTCTTGTCCCGGATAGTCGAGGAAGCGGTTGTCGTTGGTATTGATGAAGAACTGCGCATTGGCCGAATTCGGATCGGAAGTGCGCGCCATCGCAATCGTGTACTCGCGGTTGCGCAGGCCGTTCTTGGCCTCATTCTCGATCGACGGACGGGTCGGTTTCAGGTTGCCCTTGGCGTCATAGCCGCCGCCCTGGATCATGAAGTTGCCGATCACACGGTGAAAGATCGTACCGTTGTAGAAGCCCGCCTTCACGTATTGAATGAAATTCTCGACCGACTTCGGCGCTTTCTCGGCATTCAGCTCCAGCACGATCTCGCCGAGATTGGTCTTCATCGACACTTTCGGTGCATCCTGCGCAGCGGCCTCGACGGTGAAGGTGGTGAGCGAGGTAATCGACAAAGCAGTGAAGGCGGCTAGGAGAGTACGGCGCAGCATGCGTGTCCTTTGATGAGGTGTTTTCAGGGAGCTCCGGCGCTTGCTTGCGCGCAGAGGGGCTTGGCTTCGATGATATACTTCAACGAAACTCGCATTTTATCAAAAGACGACTTGCAGATTTTTGCAGCAAGACGGCCTGCAAGTCGAAGGCTTCTCGTTGGCCGACAGCGCGCAGCGCACTGCGCGCCTGTACTCGCATCCATATCCATCCATGAGCGTTCTCAAGATTTACAATACGCTGGCGCGTGACAAAGAGGTATTTACGCCGATCGAACCCGGGCGGGTCCGCATGTATGTGTGCGGCATGACCGTCTACGATTACTGCCACCTCGGCCATGCGCGCGTGATGGTGGTGTTCGACATGGTGCAGCGCTGGTTGCGCGCGAGCGGCTATGACGTCACTTACGTACGCAACATCACGGACATCGACGACAAGATCATCAAGCGGGCCGTCGAGAATGGCGAACCGATTTCTGCATTGACCGGACGCTTCATTGCAGCGATGAATGAAGACGCTGCCGCGCTTGGCGTGCAGCCACCGGATCACGAGCCGCGCGCCACCGCATATGTGCCTCAGATGCTGTCACTGATCGGCAAGCTCGAGGCGAACGGTCTCGCTTACCAGGCTGCGGATGGCGACGTGAACTACTCGGTGCGTGATTTTGCAGGCTATGGAAAATTGTCCGGCAAGTCCCTCGACGACTTGCGCGCAGGCGAGCGCGTCGAAGTAGCCAGCGCGAAGCGCGATCCGCTCGATTTTGTGCTGTGGAAGTCGTCGCGTGAGTCCGAGCCGGACGAAGTGAAATGGGCGTCGCAGTGGGGCAGTGGCCGTCCCGGCTGGCATATCGAATGCTCGGCGATGTCCTGTGAGTTGCTCGGCGAGCAGTTCGACATCCATGGCGGCGGCCAGGACCTGCAATTCCCGCATCATGAAAATGAGATCGCGCAATCGGAAGGTGCGAGCGGACGTCGCTTCGTCAACTACTGGATGCACAATGGTTTCGTACGTGTCGACGACGAGAAAATGTCCAAGTCGCTCGGCAACTTCTTCACCATCCGCGAAGTGCTGCAGAAGTACGACCCCGAGGTGGTGCGCTTCTTCATTCTGCGCGCGCACTACCGCAGCCCGCTGAATTATTCCGATGCGCATCTCGACGACGCGCGCACCGCGCTGAGCCGGCTGTACACAGCGCTGAAGGAAACGCCACCGGACGCGGCGCCACTCGAGCACAACGACGCCTACGCGCAGCGTTTCGCTGATGCGATGAATGACGACTTCAATACGCCGATTGCCATGGCCGTGCTGTTCGATCTGGTGAGCGAGGTCAACCGTACCCGTTCACCCGCGCTGGCGCGTCAACTGAAAGCGCTGGCGAACACGCTTGGCCTGCTCGGTCGCGATCCGCAGGCCTTTTTGCAGGGCGGGGCGCCTGACGGTCTGGCCGACGCCGATGTAGCCGCACAGATCGCCGCGCGCGCGCAGGCGAAAAAGGATCGCAACTTCGCCGAGGCCGACCGCATCCGTGCCGACCTGCTCGCAAAAGGCATCGTGCTTGAGGACAAGCCCGGCGCTGTCACCGAGTGGCGCAGAGCGTAATTCCCGGAGCCTGACGACATGGCGAGACAGCCCGCATCCCTGATCCCCGACTACTGGGAAGACGCCAAGGCCGAGCTGATGAAGCGCGACCGCATCCTGCGTCGGCTGATCCCGCAGTTCGGCGATCTGCAGCTGGTCGGGCGCGGTGATCCATTCGTGACGCTGGCGCGATCAATCGTCGGGCAGCAGATTTCCGTGAAAGCAGCGCAGTCGGTCTGGGAGCGTCTTTTGGCCTCATGCCCCCGCATGACGCCGGCGGCCTTGCACAAGCTCGGTATCGACAAGCTGGCCGCCTGCGGCCTTTCCAAGCGCAAGGCCGAGTACCTGACCGATCTCGCTCTGCACTTCCGCGACGGCAGCGTTCATGAAAAAGACTGGTCGTCGATGGGCGACGAGGAAGTGATCGCAGAGCTGATCCAGATCCGGGGCATCGGCCGCTGGACCGCGGAGATGTTCCTTATTTTTAATTTGTTAAGGCCGAACGTCTTGCCGCTGGATGACCTCGGCCTGCTGCGCGGCATCAGCATCAATTATTTTTCGGGGGAGCCGGTATCGCGCAGCGATGCGCGCGAGGTGTCCGCGAACTGGGAGCCCTGGCGCACGGTCGCCACCTGGTATCTGTGGCGCTCACTGGACCCGGTGCCTGTAGAATATTGATTTTCCTGATGCAAGATTGATAGCATCCTGCCCATGGCCTCGCCGGCCGGGTTGCCAGGACAACAAGGAGTTACCGTGAGCAAAACCACTTTCCTCAGCTTCGAGCAGCCGATCGCAGAACTCGAGGCAAAAATCGAGGAACTGCGCTTCGTGCAGGAAGATTCGGCGGTCGATATCAGCGAAGAAATCGACCGTCTCTCCCAGAAGAGCCAGCAACTCACGAAAGATATCTACGCGAAGCTGACCCCGTGGCAGGTGTCGCAGATCGCGCGCCATCCGCAGCGACCTTACACGCTGGATTACGTCAGTGAGATCTTCACCGACTTCCATGAACTGCATGGCGACCGTACCTATTCAGACGACCAGTCGATCGTCGGTGGTCTGGCGCGATTCAATGGCCAGGCCTGCATGGTGCTCGGCCACCAGAAGGGACGTGACACCAAGGAGCGGGCGATGCGCAACTTCGGCATGGCCAAGCCGGAGGGCTACCGCAAGGCGTTGCGGCTGATGAAGCTGGCCGAGAAATTCAACCTGCCGGTGTTCACCTTCGTCGACACGCCGGGCGCCTTTCCAGGTATCGACGCTGAAGAGCGCGGCCAGTCCGAAGCGATCGGCCACAACCTGTATGCGATGGCCGAGCTAAGGGTACCGATCATCTCGACCATCATCGGCGAGGGCGGCTCTGGCGGCGCGCTGGCGATTGCAGTCGCAGATGCGGTACTGATGCTGCAGTATTCGACCTACTCGGTGATCTCGCCGGAGGGCTGCGCCTCTATTCTGTGGAAGAGCGCCGAGCGTGCCTCGGACGCAGCCGAGGCGCTGGGCCTGACCGCGCACCGGCTGAAGGCCATGAATCTGGTCGACAAGATCGTCAATGAACCGCTCGGCGGCGCACACCGTGATCCGAAGCAGATGGCAGTGCTGCTCAAGCGCGCACTGGCCGACTCGCTTCGCCAGTTCCAGGGCATGAAAACCAAGGACCTGCTGACAGCGCGGCACGAGAAGCTGATGAGCTATGGCAAATTCAAGGAAATCTCCCCGTCCGAATAAGGCCGCCCACACCGTCGCCGAGCGAGTCGAACGCGCGCTGGAAGCAATTCTGGCGCGCGTTGTCGTTTCGGACGGAGCGATCGCGCTCGCCTACAGCGGCGGGCTGGATTCTTCGCTGCTGCTGCGACTGCTGTCGGACCACATGCGGAGCAGCGGTCGCCGACTGTTCGCCTTTCACGTCCACCACGGACTCAGCCCGCATGCCGATGACTGGCTCATGCATTGTTCGCAGCAAGCGGCGGCGCTTGGTGTGGCGTTTGATGCGGCCAGGGTCGTGTTGCCGGATGTTGCCGACCACGGTATCGAGCAGGCCGCCCGGCTGGCGCGCTATCAGGCGCTGGGTGAACTGTGCCGGCGCCATCAGGTGTCACTGCTGCTAGCGGCCCATCATCAGGACGATCAGGCCGAGACGGTACTGCTGCAACTGTTTCGCGGCGCGGGATTGCAAGGTCTGTCTGGCATGGCCGATGTCGCCGACGTGCATGGACTGCTCGGTGAGTCGGTGGCGCTGGGTCGTCCGTTGCTGGCCTGTCGCCGCAGCGAGCTTGAGCAGGCGGCTGCACAGCTCGGCATCGCCTTCATCGAGGACGAATCGAACGCCGATATCCGTTATCGGCGCAATGCGATCCGGCGGCAGATACTTCCACTGGTCGACCAGCATTTTCCCGGCGCTGCAAATGCGATCGCACGGAGCAGCCGGCACTGGCAGGCCGCGGGGCAGCTGCTGGAGGAGCTCGCGGTAATGGATCTGGCGCGCTGCGCCGATGCAGATGCACTGAGCCTCGCGCATGTCGCCCGGCTGTCGGCGGCGCGCATCGACAACCTGCTGCGTTACTGGCTCGCTTTGCGAGGCGTGCAGCGGCCGCTGAGCGAAGCCCAGCTGATGCAATTGCGCGAGCAAGTCATGGGCGCGGACCGCGATGCCCATCCATCGCTGGATCTCGGCGGGCTCAGGCTGCAGCGGCAGGGGGGCCGACTGGTGGTGGCGACTCAGCTCGCGAGCGAGCCGCCGTTCGCCGATATCGGCTTGCAATGGGCAGGCGAGAGCCGGATCGAGGTGCCTGAATGGCAGGGAGCACTGTTATTCGAGCGAGGTGATGCCGGCATACCGACCGATCTGCTGGCTGCCGGCCCGCTTAGCCTGCGTCCGCGAACCGGGGGCGAACGACTCGCTCCGGGCGCCGGTCGGCCATCGCGATCGCTGAAAAATCTGTATCAGGAAGCGGGTGTGCCCGCGCAGCGGCGGGCATGGCTGCCCCTGGTCTATCTGGACGGCGTGCTGGTGTTTGCTGCCGGGCTGGGCATGGATGTCCGGTACACCCGGGCCGCGAACGGAATCCGGATTGCCTGGCAAGCTGGATAGGGATTGGGGCAAGCTGCCGCCGGATCCCGGTCCGAATCATTGGCTTTCCGCGTTGCAGCATGTAAAATCGCCGGTTTGTTCCGAAGCAAAGTCCCGTCCAACATGGCCTTGATTGTTCACAAGTATGGCGGCACCTCGATGGGCTCCACCGAGCGCATCAAGAACGTCGCCCGCCGCGTCGCCAAATGGCATGACGCCGGCCACCAGATCGTCGTCGTGCCTTCGGCA
>JACCDS010431633.1_pt1 | contig 67620 bp, 52 predicted proteins | sample 7446441 | NCBI WGS metagenome assembly JACCDS01 (sample SAMN15323445, study PRJNA562643) | freshwater metagenome | isolation source: river surface water | place: USA:Blue River Watershed | collected 2017-08-17
AAGGACTTAGTTTTACTGCCTTTATTTCTAGGAGAAATTTTGCTAATTTTGCGGCTGGATTGGACATGGAAGTGCAAAGTTATAAAATCTATTTCAACGACGGTGCTTTGGTGATCGCGGATTCTCCGGAAGCTTTGCGTGGTTTGAGTAATATGTATTTTATTGGGGACGATGAATTGCAGAAGAGCTTCAAAATATTGTTGTCATCACAGAACAACGGGAAGCCATTGCATTTTGGTTTGATTTGTCCTGACCCAAAAGCCACTGTGAAGGAATTCATGGAAGAGTTTACAGTAATTCAAGCTGCCGGCGGATTGGTTTTCAATAAAGAAAATCAACTATTAACAATCAAGCGTAATGGATTGTGGGATTTGCCGAAGGGAAAGATTGAGCGACATGAAGACCAGATGGCTGCAGCATTGCGAGAGGTGATGGAGGAGACGGGCATAAACATGATCAACATCAGTGACAAAGTGGGTGAGACCTACCATGTCTACTATGAAGATGATATCCTCTTGTTGAAGGAAACCCATTGGTATTTGATGAACAGCACCGGAAAGGGAACCCTCAAGCCACAAATGGAAGAAGGCATTTCAGAAGTCAAATTCGCCGATTTGGACTGGTTTAATACAGCAGAATTTAGCTCATATCAAAGTGTGCACGATGTGATTCGCAAATGTGTTGCGATGTTCAAAACCGTTTAATTTTTGGGTGTAACCCCAGTAGGCAGGTAACGGGCGTAGTCGGCCTTGTGAATGATTAAATCGCGTACCAAAGTGCTGCTGATATAGCCAAGTGCTGGGTCGCACATGATAAAAACCGTTTCAATTTCACTCCAAAGCGCTTTGTTCAATTGGGCGATGTGTGATTCATAGTCGAAATCGGTGCCATTACGGAGTCCGCGAAGTAAGAATTTAGCCCCTGCGGACTTGCAAAAATCCACAGTCAAACCATCATAAGATGCGACGCGTACTTTTGGGTTATTGGCGAAGGCAGTTTGAATCCATTGTTTCCGCACTTCCAAATCGAAAAGGGTGGTTTTCTTGGTGTTGATGCCCACGGCGATGATGATTTCATCGAACATGGTACTGGCCCTATTCACGATATCAACATGTCCCACTGTAATGGGATCAAACGTTCCTGGGAAAACGGCTATGTTGCTCATTGTTTGGCGAATATAGTCATTGTGGTACTTCCGTATTCTTTTTTTAGCAATTCTTGTTCGGCAAAAACAAGTTGTGGCTTGTGCTCAATGATGATCCATCCGTCCGTGGCGAGCAAGGGTGTAAGGATTTGAGGTAGCCCCTGAATGTTGGGCATCCCATATGGAGGGTCTGCAAAAATGATGTCGAACAGGTCAAGTGGATGGGCTACATCACCCTGAAACCTGTTCTTGATTATGGTGGCTTCGGGAGTGAGTGCGTTGCCAGTGGCTATAAACCAATTTTGGAGTTGCCAATCTTTGGCGATGCTTTTTTGATGGGCGATGTTTTTCTTGTCGAGGTCGATACTGTAAACCGCTTCTGCCTTACGAGAAAGGAATTCCAATGCAATGATTCCCGACCCAGAGAACAAGTCAAGCACCTGACACTGACCGATGCCTTTTTGGTGTTCCAATGAATTAAACAGCGATTCTCTTACCCTATCGGTTGAGGGCCTCACATGATTGGCAAAATTGGCAGGAATGATTCTGCCTTTTAGATCTCCTCCTGTGACACGCATGTTGCCAATTTGATCAATGGGGTTACAATGTGCATTAATGGTGCCGGTGTTTGGCTAATCCATGGCAGTTGGGGCGATTTGATCTCAGCTTGGGGAATGAATTTTTGGAATAATTGAGCCGTGGTATTTTGCTGTGCTTCATCGCACAAGGCATACAGACCCAATTGTTGGGGAGTGAGTTTGTCCTCGTGGAAAGGCAAAAGAGCGTAATAAAGATGCTCTTGCGTGTTGGTGCTTTGAAAGCGATTTGCGAATATGAGTTCACCATTGCGATACGCAAAAACGATGGCTGTTTGTTCGTGAAACCAAAGCACACTTACGCATTCCTTGTGGTTTGCATAGGTATTTGATAAGGCAAACAATCCCTCTGCAATGTGATATTTCGCAGTTTCCGTTTCCAATGGTTGGTGCAGCGCACTGGGTTGAAAAGCCAAGGTGGTAGCTGGGTTGATGTTCCGTTTAGAACAAGGGTGAAATCCAGCCACTGGTGCATCTGCAAAAGCCTTGGGTAATAGTTGCATGTTCCCATGGATATCGACCCAGTTGACCTCCTGTTTTAAATGGGTTGGGTGCTTGACAATTTCATAGGAAAGTGGTTGACCTCGATCATTGATTGATAGGTAGTGAACGATGTCGTTGTGATACACGCCCAACAGTTTATGGACGGTCCCGTTGTGTTGGGTTTGATGGTGCCAAAGTGTATTCACGCTACAAAGTTACAAGAAAAGCAGGGCGGTTTATCGTTAGAAATCCGTTCCCACACTCACCCGCATTCTAAATTGTACGAAGGAATCATCGTTTTGGACGGCATTTACCCAAATGGGAAAATCGACCCGAAGATTAATGGGTTTTGCCGCGCGCAGGGCATTGTTTTTAGTCAAGTTGGACCAGTTTCTGAGGTTGACACTTGCGCCGAAACCCGCATCGGCAAGTAATCGGCTGTATACTTGATGTGTGACAAGTTCTTGCTGATCATTTAAACTGCTGAGTGGCTGTCCGATAACACCTGCATCCCCAAATAAGTATGGATTGATACCAAGCATTTTAACTTTTGGGACCCAGCGAAAAAATGGTGTTAGATCAAGGGCGGCATTGATGCCGAGTCCTTGATTCCCCCTAAAGAATGCGATGGTGGTATCGTTTCCATTGGCTTGCTTTATGGTTTTGGGTGCGCTGTAGCCGTTAAATCCACGCAAGTTGAGTCCGCCATTGACTTGAATGGTGCTCCATTGGGCGCTGCTATTTTTGAGGTTATACATACCGAAATCGCGGTAGATATCTTGTTGGAATGCGTCTTCAGGGTTGGCAGAGGCCAGATAAAGAACCGATTCGGGTGTTGGGTTATTTCCTCCACCAAAATAGGCTAGACATCGAAGGCGTAGCAGTGTTTTGCCAATGGGTTGGAAGTGTTTCCATTCAAGTTGAACGAAGCCGTATTGTGATTTACTCCATGGCGAAGGCATCCGCATATCGAATCGCATAGAACCTGATCTGCCCCAACCACTGTACCCTTGTTTTATGTATAGATTGAGGTGCGCTTGCGCTAAATAACTCCATTGGTTGGCCGTTGAAAGAAATCCATCCAATTGATCTCTTTGAGGAAAATAAGGGTCGCGACCAGATGCCAGGCTATTGATCCAGGGGTTATAGAGAGGGTGATCTATGTTGTATTGAAGGCGATGGTAGCGCTGCATGGATTTTCCATAAAGGCCGTATTCTGTTTTGCCAAGGCGATTGAACCAACCCATTTCGTGGGTATTGATTTCGTTGTAAAGGAGGGATTGGTAATAGTAGGTACCACCGCCGCGGGTTTGGTGTTTGAATTCAGCTTGGTACTGCAATTGTTGGGTGGGGGTATAACGGGATTCTAGGCCGGGTGCGTACCATAGACCGAGCATGAATTGCTTTTTCCGTCCGGCATACTGCCCGCTCGCTTTTGCTCCCAGAAGCACACCAGACGCCACATTGTATCTCACAGCTGGACGGATGAGTCCCTGGTAAACGCCCAAGTAGTTGGTGTTTTCGCCGTTGCCTAAGTCGAGTTGCCATTCGCTGCGTTTTCTCCAAACATTGTTAACCCGATTGATATCAGCCAGCCTGCCGCTGCGATCCAGCCATACCTGTTTGACTTTACCGTCTACCGGCATTTCAATATCAAAGGTGTAGGTTGGACGCAGTTTATCCCACCCAATCCATGGTTTCAGGTTGTAGCGACCGGGTTTTTGGTATTGGGTTACGGGGATGGTTACGGCGTAAAAGATATCGGATTGTGAAACGTTGCGGTTGCTGTTTCCGTTGTTATTGATTGTGCTTTGCGTGGTGTTTGGTGAGATGAGGAAGTCGAGGTCTACAGGCATCACCATTTTGCCATTGCGTTGAAGTGTAACGCGATAGTAATTGGCTTGTTTGAGAGGGGTAATTCGTTTGATGCTGTAATCGGTGGCTTTGTTGGTCTGAAACCACTGATCGAAGAAGGTATTGAGATCGGTTTGGGTACTTTGTATGATCGAATTCCTAAAATCCTCAATATACGGGTGACAGAATTTCCATTGTTCTACATAGTTTTTCATGGCTTCTAGAAAGACGGAGTCGCCCAAATAGTACTGCAAGTTGTAGAGCATGGAGGCGGTCTTGTAGTACACGTGTTTGTAACCACCGCCATGTCCTGTGGCCGAATGAAAATCGTTGGAATGGGTTTCTAGGATTTCGTCGGTTCCGTCGATGGCGTCATCCATGTAGCCGGCAAAGGCGCGTTTGAGTTCGGGTTGGGATTCTTTGGTGAGTTTTCGCATGCACCAGGCGGTGAGGAATTGGGTAAAGCCTTCATCGAGGGCGGCGCGGTAGGTTTCGTTGGATCCCACCATGCCGAAGAACCAGTTGTGGCCCACTTCGTGGGCGATGAGACTTTGGTGGCTGGGGTAGTATCCGCCATCGAGGGTAATCATGGGGTATTCCATGCCATCGGCGGCATCGGCGCATACAATTTTGGGGTAGTTGTACAGGCCGAAATCGCGGCTATAGGTGGCGATGACTTTTGCGGTGAATTGGGCGGTTTGCTGCCATCCTTTGGCGTTGTTTTCCTGGGCGATGGCCACGCATTGTACGCCATTCCAAGTGGTTTCTCCGATGCGGTAGGTGGGATCTGCGGTCCAGGCGAAATCGTGCACGTTTACGGCTTGATAGTGCCATGTTTTGTACGTGCCATCGGGCGGAACAATTACCGAGGGCTGTGAACCGATGGGTTTGTCTTTGAAATTGGCGATGTCGAGCTGTTTTCTCAAGGCAGCGGGCAGAACTTCCTCTTTGTTCACCAGGGTGCCTGTGGCTTCGGCGATGTAGTGGTTGGGCAAGGTAAGGGAAATGTCGAAGTATCCGTAATCGCCATAAAACTCCTTTTCTACGTGTTGGTCGGTCTCCCAGGTGAATTTTCGGTCGTACACGCAGATTCTGGGATACCAATGTACGCCGTTGAAGTGTTTGTATCCGTGGTGGTCATAGACCTTCATGCGACGGCGGATGCTTCCGCGGTCGAAGTAGGTGGTGAAGTTGATTTGGAAAGTAATTTGTTCCCCGGGTTTGAGGGGGGTGGGTAGTTTGATTTTGAGGAGGGTATTTTGGATTTCGAATGGCGTATTTTGGGATGGGTTAGGGAGGTCATTTTCGTCACGGATGGCGTTCTCTATGGGGTTGATTTGGATGTTGTGGATGACGGTACCCAGTTTTTGCGATTCATACTGTCCGTAGGTGACCTTGGCGCGGTTCTGCTTGTATAGTTCATCGGTGAGCGAACCTGGCTGTACGGCGTTTTGATACAGGTGGAAATAGGCCTCGGTGAGGGTATTGGGTGAGTTGTTGGTATAGATGAGGGTTTCTTCCCCATTGATGATTTCGGCGTTGTCGTTCAGAATGGCTTTGATGGTATAGTGCACATCCTGTTGCCAATAGCCTTCATAGGGTTTTTTGTTTTTCCAGTAGTGGGGATTGTTGGGCGATTGGTATGGGTTGGTTGGATTTTGCGCTGTGGACTGACTAATGGAGGTTTGGGCGATCGAGGCTTTGGAGTAAAAAACAGAGCCAATGAGGATGGCTAGTGCATATCCGAAGGAGTGGCGGGTCGACATAGAACGAAGTTAGCGATTGAATGGTAGATAGGGGCAATTGAAAACAAAAAAGGCTGCCCACTGGCAGCCTTTTTTGTTCTATGCAATGAATAATCTTAGTAACTCAATTTGAAATCTACGCGACGGTTTTTCGCTTTACCTGCAGGTGTAGCATTGTCAGCGATTGGCATTTCTTGACCATAACCAACGGCAGTCATACGGGCTTCAGCAACACCACCAGCTGCCAAGTAACGCTTTACAGCGTTGGCACGGTCTTGACTCAATGTTTTGTTGGCTTCAGGGGTTCCGTTGTTGTCGGTGTGACCTTGAATTTCCACGCTAGCACCAGGGTAGGTATTCAACAAGGTAGCCAAGTCATCCAAGCTCTTGAATGAACTTGCAGTGATTACGGCTTTGCCGTTTTCGAAATTGATGCCTTTGGCAGCCAAGTTGATTTTTTGAACCACTTCTTTTTTGATTTCAGGGCAACCTTTGCTTGCAACGGTTCCAGCTACATCAGGACATTTGTCAACGTTGTTGAAGACACCATCACCGTCTGTATCGGGACAACCTTCACCTGCGATAGCACCGGCAATATTTGGACATTTGTCTTTGCGATCTTCTACACCGTCACCATCGGTATCGGGGCAACCACCGAATGCAGGCAAACCAGCAATGGTAGGACAGCCGTCTTCCTTGTCAGAAACACCATCACCGTCAGTGTCAGGGCAACCATTGAATTTGGCAATACCCGCGATGTTTGGACATGCGTCCACTTTGTCTTGGATACCATCGGCATCTGAATCAGGGCAACCACCGAATTCGGCAGGACCTGCAACGTCAGGACATTTGTCATCAGCATCCAAAATGCCATCTTTATCAGTATCTGCAGGACAACCTACGCTGTCAACATAACGACGGTATTTGGCTTCGGTATTCTTACACAAATCGTATTTATCTGGAACACCATCTTCGTCTTTGTCTTTGGGTGCTTTGGGCGATGATCCCATTCCTTCACCAACAGCCATGGTCAAAGACAATGCGTGCAATGCATACATGTCATTAGTACGCCACAACTGGTGCTTGTAGATATTGTGTACTGGATCAGGGTAGGATTGTGTAGCACCATCCCAAATATCAGACATGGTATAAGTAGCGGTGAAGCTGTAACGCAGACCGATTCTTTCTGTAATGTAGAAATTGATACCAAATGCACCTTGAACGGCGGCGTTCAATTCTGTGACAGCAGGCTTCTTGGTAAGATCGTAGTAAAACTCGTCTTGTACGTATGGGTGAGGACCCCAAGTTATTTTACTGTGCGCATAAAAACCACCCAAACCCGCTTGGAAATAAGGAGCAATTTTGGCGTCTTCAGCGAGGATGCTTCCGTTGTTCAACTTGAAGCGAGCACCTAAGGTCAAATCAGCAACGTTGGCGCGGAAAGACTGGTACATGTATTCTGGACGCAAATTCCATCCTTCCCACTTACGGGCGTATCCGATATCACCGGTTGAGAAATTGGCAACCAAATCCAGGGCAGGACTTACATAGTAACCGAAATTAATTTGAACAGCTTGGTAGTCGGGTCTGCGGGCAAATCCCAAAGACGAGCCAAGGTCACCCATATACTCGTGAAGACCGCCACCAATTTCTAGGGAGTGGGATCCGGGCGATTGGGCTTGTGCAGGCACCGAACACAAAGTGGCTAGTGCTGCAAAAACGGTTGATTTGAAGTAGTTTTTTTGCATAGATATTCCGTTAGAATAGGGTTATAGTAGTTGACAAATATAGGGAATGAGGGGTTAAAAAAAACTTTTTTCACAAATTTTGCCCATTTTTTATTCCCATAATTGTGCGGGCTAAAAAAAACTTGTGCAATTGCCTCAGTTATATACCATCACTGCGTTACCATTTCGCTGAATTTGGTAGCGGGCAAGTCGACCTCGGGCTTCGCCTTCCAATGGAAATCCATTGTAAGAATATTTTGAACTACAGCAGGGTTGAAACCCCGTAGAAGTGGGGGTTCCGCATTGTAATTGGATGTTTATGGAATCGGCCCAAACCCTTGCGCAGGCAGACAAAGGTTCAAATGCACAACCTCGTTCAAAAGCAAACCAATTGTCCTCATAGTCGTGGATCACCAAAACACCTTTTACACCACCGTCAAAATATGCATGACTGCCGGGATTGGCCAGGTGCATGTAAGCCGGTAAATTGAGGTCGATATTGATGTTTACAGGCCCTGTAGGAATCTGTTCTGTGGTTTGATTGGTATCATCGCATGCAATCAATGATAACAGGCCAGCGGAAGCAACAATCAATAGGTAGAACAGTCCACGTTTCATCGATGGGTTGAATTATTCGTATTTGTAAAAGCCCTGTTTGGTTTTCTTGCCGTGGTGTCCGGCTTCTACTTTTTGTTGTTGGATGCGATTGGGTCGGAACTTTGGATCGTAGTGAAACTGTTGGAACATGGAACTGGTTACACTAAAGTTGGTATCCACACCAATTAAATCCATGAGGCGAAATGGACCCATTTTAAATCCGCTACTTTCCATGAGTCTATCGATGCTCTCAAAGGACGCGGTATTTTCTTCAAGGGCTTTTAAACTCTCAACGTAGTAATGTCTGGCCACGCGATTTACGATAAATCCGGGTGCATCAGCAGCATAAACAGTTGTTTTTCCAAGTGATTGAGACCAAGCAAAGGCTTTCTCCGCAACAGAAGGGTCCGTGGCCACACCTTTGATTACCTCCACCAATTTCATGATATGGGCGGGGTTGAAAAAATGCACACCGACCACCCTTTCGGGGTGTTTGAGAACTGCCGCAATTTGCGTGATGGGAATACTGGAAGTGTTGGTGGCGAAGATTGTTTCGGGGCGATTAATGGTTTCCAGAAAGCCAAACAATTCCCGCTTAATGGGTAGTTGCTCCAACACTGCTTCAATGATGAAATCGGCCACCAGGGTGGAGCGATCTGGAGTAGTGCTTAGCAATGTCAGGGCTGCTGCGGCTTTTTCCGTCGTGGTTTTCCCTTTTGCGACGGCTACATCGAGTTGTGACTGTATGTATGCAAGCCCTTTTTCCAAAGCCCCCGGATGTACATCGAACAAAACGGTAGGGTATCCGGCTTGAATGCTACACAGGGCGATACCTGATCCCATTACACCGGCGCCAATGACTGCCACTTTCATCATAATTTCAAAGTTAGGGAATCGATTTTGGAAGTTAACGTCCCTGAAGCCAGCTTTGGGGATTTTGTTTCTCTTGGCCATGCCATACTTGGAATTGCAGGACCGCTTTGCCATCTTCATCGGTCATCACCTTGCCAATGTGTTGGTTCATGCGAATGACTTGTCCTTTTTCGACCAGTACAACGGAAAGGTGGGAGTACACGGTGAAGAAATCACCGTGATTGACAAGCACTGCTTGACCTTGTCCCGGAATATTGAGGATTGCGCTGACAGTACCCTCAAAAACGGCACTTGCCAACGAACCTTTGGGGGATGTGATGTCTACGCCATTATTCACGGTGGTAATGCCCTCTAGATCAGGGTGTTCATGAACGCCAAATGTTTGAGAAACAAATCCGCGCTCCACAGGCCAAGGTAAATTGCCCTTGTTTTTCGAGAAGGCACCACCAATGGCTTTTGCTTGTGGCGACAACAGGTTTTCTTTTCCCGCCGCGGAACCTGTACTGCCCGATCTTGCTTTGGCAGCGGAGGTAGCGGCCCTCGCTTTGCGTTTGCGCTCAGCTTCTATTTCTCTTGCAATCAAACGACTGATCTCATTGTTCAAACGGGCGATGGCTTTTTCGTTTTGACGGATTCGGTCGCGGAGCTCTTCTTCTCTGCCCGACAGCTCCTTCACGAGGGTTTGTTTCGCCTGTTTATCGGTTTCAAGTTCTTTTGATTCCTTTTCGTTTTCTCCCATCAGGACCGATTTCTCCTGTTTCACATTTTCGAGCTGACTAATGGTTTTTCCCAACGATTTGGATTGCGCCATGATGGCACTGATTTGGTGTCTCCGGTATCCAGAGATTTTGCGCAAGTACTTCCATCGCCGCATGGCTTGAGAAATGGACTTTGACGAGAAAACAAAGGCGATTTCCCGGCCGCTTTTACGTGTTTTATAGGCCTTGATGATGGTCTTTTTCAGCTTGAGCTGTTGGGCATCGTGCTCCTTACTCAAACTGTCTAGGTATTTCTGTTTCTGTCCCAGCTCGTAGTTCACTGAGCGAATTTCCATGCCCAAGTTTTTAATAACCACTTGTCGCTGTTGGATAATCTGGTTCAGCGAATTCAGTTTGTCGAGCGTAACGGTTTTCTCTTTTTGTGTGCTGGTGAGTGCCTTTTTTTGTTCGGCGATCACGCGCTGCATCTTCTTGCGTTTGGCTTCCAATTGTTTCCGTGATTGGGCTTCTCCGGTGCTTGGAAACAGGGAGGCAATCAGGAGCAATATGAAGGCAAGGGTGCGCAAATGGTTATTTTGAAGGCAGTGGTTGTAATTTGTAGGAGTCGTCTATTTTAAACGGATACGAAGGTATCGCATCATAGCGTGCGGTTGTCAACGCCAAATCCACTTGTGCAGTTTGTTGTGCAGTTGTGGTTGTAATTTTCAGTTCCATGGGGAGGGTGGTGAAGGCTCCGTTCGATTCCTTTGACACATCGAGCCACTGATTGTGCTCTAAAGTTGCTTTGTCTTTGGCATTGTTGGGGCTGCTGATTTCAGTGATGCGCAATTGAGAATATCCTTCATTGTCCAGTTTGGTTTGAGGGGTTTGCCCCGGATAACCATAGTATGATTTGATGAGGAGTGGCTCCACCATCGTTGTGTAGTAAACGTAATTTGCCGATGCGTCTTTTTGAATGTTTCCGGTGTTGCATGTGTCAACCAAAGGCTGCCCGGTGAATAGGTTTTGGATTTGCTTAACACCAATTGGCATGGATAAGTATTGGCTAGCATATGCCACGGGAACCACATAATATTCTTTGTGGTAGATATCGGCCAAGTGCAGTGTATCGCGCAGCAGCACCCCTTTCGCCACTTGGATTTGGATGCCCATGTTTGCGCTGATGGTGAACCATACGATGGAGTCTCGTTTCATGCGCAAATTAATGGTAGCGGGTATGACTTGATCGCCTGATTTCACTGTCATTTCATATCGACCACTGAAGTAGGTCCAGTGGTTATCTTGAGGCAAACGATTGTTGTCGATAGCGGATATTTGGGCTTGACTGAGGGTATGTGTGCCCAATATGGCTATGAGTGTAAGTAGTTGTTTCATTGGGGGAGTCTTGATTTATTTCTGTATAGGTGGGTTTTTCAAATCCTGTGCCATTTGTTTCCAAAGGTTTAGGTATTGGATGGAATGGGCTTGTTCAGCGATAGAAATGGCGAAGGGTAGGTCGTTGGGTGAGAGTCCTTCCCGCTGATGAAGGCCAATCCAGAGATTCAAAGCAACTTCGGTCTCTGGCAGTTTTGGGTTGCCGAAATTGGGGTGTTGTTGTGCTTGGTGCGAGGCGATGCGGGCGCTGATTCTTTGGTATTGGTTGAGGATGAAGGGGTCGGTTTCCACTTGGCTGTTGGCGGTTTCTGCTTGCGCGAATTCCCACTGGTTGTTGTAAGCGGCAGAAAATGCATTGACAAGGTTGTGTGCGGAGAATATTGGGGCGACGGATTCCAGGGAGTCGGCCCACATGTGAGCCTCTTGGAAGCGGTTCATTTCAAGTGACAGTGCCAAGAATTTACGGTATTTGTTGGTGGTTGATAGAACGGTTTGTTTGGCGGTTGGGTTGTTTTTGTTGTCGGATTGACCCACAGATTTATCGGGGTTGTTTTTGCGGGCGTTGATGTCCTGAATTTGCAGGTGATCGATGGCCATTTGCCTGAATTGCTGCAATTTTTCAGTGTTGCCCAAATGGGTCTCCCAGGTATCGCAGAAGGTGAGCAGGGCCTTGGCGTGGTTGGTACCATCTGACCCTTTCAAGGATTGAGATAGGGCAATGGCGGTAAAATGATGAAACGTGAATGAATGGGGGTCAAGGGTGCAAAGCAATTGTAGTGTTGTCGCTGCTTTTTGCGGACGTCCATGGTTGTATTCGAGGGTCGCCTTCAAATAGAGCAGGTCGATGTGATTGGGCTGTAAACCCAGTCCCATTTCTACGTAGTAAAGTGCTTGAATGACATCAGGCTTGTGCGTTTGCACGACATTTTTGGCATCTGCAAAGGTGTACTCTGATGATTTTAACTGGGCCAAACGGTGATAGGTTCCTACCAAATACTGCTTTGTTTGAGGATTGGAAAAACTATCAACGATACGCGAGAAGGCTTCTTGGGCCCCTCGATAGTTTTCCCCTTGATACAGGGCTTCTGCGGCGTAATAAGCGGTTTTTAGCGAAGGTGGTGCGTACGGACCATTGATGGTTTCTAGATCATTGACCAATCCATCCAATTGAACATCTACAGGAGATTGTTGGTTGCGATGTTGTGCGCAAACGAAGGGAATCTGAACGAAAAACATCGCACAGATTACGACCCAAACAAGGTTAGTTTGAATGCAGAAAATGGAGGTTGAGATTATCCGATGCTGCTGTAGTCGCCCAAACTGTATTCTTGGGAGTCCGCACCAAAACCGTTCACCACAACGTGGTTGCCGATGAGTGAGTCGTGGCAATTGAATTGGTTGAGTGAACATTGTTCTTGCACGATGCTATTGGTGATGGTACAATTTTCGATCGATGAGTTGTTGCCGATAGAAGTATGCGGACCAATCACGCAGTTTTTCAAAGATACATTTTCGCCGATGAAACAAGGTTCGTGAATGGTTACACTTTCATCGAATCGAGCGGCTGTGCCAACGAATTCCTGGGCTTTGTTCACCAAAACCCGTTGGTTGGTATATACCGTGGCGGCGTAATTGCCACAATCGAGCCATTCATCCACTGCTCCTGGGACAAATTGCATGCCTTTGGATTTCATGTTTTCCATGGCATTGGTGAGTTGATATTCCCCTTTTTCGCGGATGTTGTTGTCGATGAGGTATTGAATTTCTGACTCCAATGTTTCACCGCTCTTGAAGTAGTAAATACCAATGATGGCTAGGTCTGATACAAACTCGGTGGGTTTTTCAACGAAGTCTGTTATAATGTTGTTTTCGTCAAATTTCACCACACCAAATGAACTTGGATTGGCTACTTTGTGTACCCAAATTACGCCATCTTTAGATTTATCGAGGTTGAATTCGGTGCGGAAGAGGGTATCAGCAAATGCAACAATGACATCACCTTTAAGGCATTCACGGGCGCACAGAATGGCATGACCCGTACCCTCTGCAACATCTTGGTAAAAGATTTTTCCTTTGGCACCAACGCTTTCGGCGATTTGAAGGAGTTCGGATTCAACGGCATCGCCAAATCTTCCTACCACGAAGCCAATTTCATCGATGGATTCTCCGCAAACGGCTACGATATCGGTAATTAACCAATGAACGATGGATTTGCCAGCAACTTTGATGAGGGGTTTTGGGGTAGTGAGTGTATGTGGGCGCATGCGCTTGCCCATGCCGGCCATTGGGATGATGAGTTTCATGAGGGGATAATGTACTTAAACAGAGCTAAAAATTCGTGCAAAGGTAAGGATTCCAAATGAATTGGATGTTAGGGCTGGGTTAAACCGGTGCTACCATATCCTCCAGCGCCTCGTGCTGTATCATTGAGTGATTGTGTTTCGATCCACTCCACATTGGCATGTTGGGCGATGACCATTTGGGCGATGCGCTCTCCATGTTGAATGTTGAATGGTTCTTGTCCGTGATTGATCAGAAGTACTTTGATTTCGCCACGGTAGTCGGCATCAATGGTTCCAGGGCTGTTGAGGACGGTGATACCATGTTTCAGTGCAAGGCCGCTCCGCGGCCTTACTTGCGCTTCATACCCTTCGGGTAATTCAATGAATAAACCTGTGGGTACCAATGCCCGCTCTCCAGGCGTTAACACAATGGAATCGTCGAGATTTGCATGCAAGTCCATCCCAGCGCTCAATGCTGTTTGGTATTTGGGAAGCGGGTTTTTGGATTGGTTGATAATATTAACTTGAAGCATGGTGTTTTTTCAGAGAGGTTTCTATTCCGTAGATCATCGCCCCGTAAAACAAAGGCAGCAGGAAATAGCAATTGTGCGACAGGGTTGGAAAATAAATGGGCAAACAGACCACCGGCACAATGGCCGAGGTTAATACCCCTAAAATTAATGGAACCTGATATGGAATGGGGTAGTTTTTTTGTCCGAAAGCATAGCCCAAAATCACCAAGGTTGCATACGCCGCCAAGGTGGTGTAAGCAGAGGCCACGAAGCCGTATTGGGGTATGAACAAATAATTGCCCACCAATGTGACCAATGCACCCACTGCCGCAATGAGACCGCCCATTTTAGTTTGTCCCGATAATTTGAACCAAATACTTAGGTTGTAATACAATCCCAAGCAGACATTGGCACCGAGCAATACTGGGATGATCGATAGCCCCCTTGCATTGGTGTAATACGTTGGATTTTGCATCAACAGCGGAGCAATCCATGGCATGAAAACCATGGTAAGCAGATAAATCCCACCTGTGGCATAAACAAACATGCGCATGACATATGCATAGGTTTCTTTGGCGTCGGCATCACCACTTTTGCTGAAGAAAAAGGGTTCTGCAGCAAATCGGAAAGCTTGTACAAATAATGTGAGCACCAAACTCAGCTTGTAGAAAGCATTGTACATGCCTGTTTCGGCATCGGCAATGTTTGCAGGCAGGAGGTTCTTTAATAGCAAGCGATCCAATGTTTCGTTGATCATTCCTGCTAAACCCACCACAATCAAGGGCAACGAATACCGCAACATTCGTTTGATGAGGGCTACGTCAAAACCTTCTTTCAGTTGGGTAAAGGTTCGCGACAACAGGGGAAGCGTAACGGCCGAGGCCAATAAATTGCTGATGAAAATATTGGCAATCATATTCTCTGGCTGGGCTTGTGCGAGACCCCAAGTGGCAAAAGCCTGCCAAGTGGATCCCGAAAACTGATCCGCAGAAAATGCCATGCCCAAAAATGTATTATCGTGTTGAATCAAGCACGCACCAAAAGCGGGGGCTATCACCAACAAAAACAGATTGGCAAGTATGTTTACACCAATGTTTGTAAGACGAATCCAAGCGAAAGTCCACGGTTTTTCTTGCTGTCTTAACCATGCAAAACCCAAGGCAGAAATTGCATCGGCAGCCAAGATGTAAACGAGATATTCAATCAAAGCGGGGTATTGGGGGTAACCCATCCAACCCATGATTTGCGGCCCCATCCAGCGGGCGGTCAATATAGCGGCAACCCCAGTGAATATGAGGGTGTATGTGGCCGTAGCGAAAACTTTGGCAGGTTGCTGTGTTTGTTTGGAAAAGTTAAAAAAGGCAGTTTCTAGACCCAGTGCGAAAAAAATCGCCAAGAAACTGGCATAGGTGAACATGACACTTACAACACCGTACTCGGCAGGGGTGAATTTGCTTAGGTAAAGCGGTACCAGTGCGTAATTGAGAAATCTACCCAACATCGTGCTAAGTCCATAGACAGCAGTTTGGGAAGCAAGTTTTTTCAATACGCTCATAGTGCGAAGATAGGAAAGTTGTTTGGGAGCTACATCGTGCGATCGGGTGATGCTTGGCTGTGTTCGTTCAATGCATCCACTTGCTGATATTGTTGAAAATAGGCTTGGGCGAGCGGACCCAAATGAAAGAGTAGATCGAGTGCGCTAAGAGGGGTTCTGAAGCCGTATCGGGTGTCAAAAACTTGGGCGTAAGAAATGATTTCGAGTTTGTCCGCGTGCTGGTGATATGGGCTCAGTAGTTGTTGTGCGATGAGTGATTGTTGCGCCTCGGGTATTTCTACATATTCCAGCGAGGCAGTAATTTTCAAGTTGTTAAAAAGTAGCTTGTTACAACCGTCAATAAGCGTTCCCATGGTTTCGGGTTGCTCATCCAACAACGCCCAAAATCGATAGTCGTAATATTCGAAAAATGGCGATTTGCCGTAGGCTGTTTGCCAAGCCTGTTTGTGGTCCTTTACCCATTTTTCGCTGTAGTTAATGCGCACTGTTGGCAAAGGCAGGTTACGGTCTTCGTGGAATACGGGAACTGTGAGCGGTTGGATGCCGTTCGGACCTCCAATGGCATATCGGTTGAGACCGTTTTGTTTCAAAAAGGGTGCATTCTTGAGGATGGGATACCGATTTTGTTGGTATCCCGTAACAAACCATCGCACATCGGGAAGCAGGCAATAAGGCAGATAATTCATGATGGATGGAATACAGTTACAGGCAAGGGGTCTGCACAACGGTTCAGCAGGGTTGATAATGTGGTTTTGAACACGGGATGCATGTATGTTGGCGCGATTTCTGCCAAAGGTTGTAGCACAAATCTGCGGTCTTGCATGTGTGGATGCGGAATTTGAAGCACCTCAGTGGTTTTTATTGTATTGTTATATAGCAATATGTCTATGTCAATACTTCGGGGTCCCCATTTGATTTCGCGTCGTCGTCCGAGTTGTTTTTCAATTTCCAAACACTTATCCAGTAACATTTTGGGAGTGAATGGGGACTTCAAAATCACGGCCTGATTGAGAAAATGGGGCTGATCTGTGTTCCCCCATGCTGCGGTTTCATAGAGCGATGAACATTTGATGATCTTTCCCACTTGTTGCGACAACAACATTTGCGCCTTTCCAATATACGCCAGTCGGTTTCCCATGTTGCCCCCTAACCCTACCGCCACCCAATTTTCGATGTTCATGATGGATGCGAAGATAAATACACATTTCGGAAGGATTAGAACCCCTATTTTTGTACATCTATGAAATCGGTGTTTTCCTTGATGGTTTGTGCACTTTGTGCATTGGTTTCTTTCGCTCAAGATGCAGTAATAGGTATCAATACCGCCACCACTGCGCGCTGGGAGGTCGTTAGTTTTGGTAATGATCCTTTGAAGGTCCGACAGTATAAATTCGCCAATGGACTTACCCTAATCACTTCAACCCAGCAAAAATCGCCCCGTGTTTATACCATGGTTGCGGTGAGAACAGGGTCGAAGAATGACCCTGCTGATCATACTGGATTGGCGCATTATTTGGAACATATGCTCTTCAAGGGCACCGATAAATATGGCAGTTTGGACTGGGCGAAGGAAGAGCCTTTGTTGAAGCAGATTGATCAGCTGTATGAAAAATACAACCACAGCAAAGACCTCATCGCAAGGAAGGCAATTTACCGGGCAATAGACAGCGTGAGTCAGCTTGCCGCCAAATATTCAATTGCAAATGAGTACGACAAAATGTGTCAGGCCTTGGGTGCACAAGGCACGAATGCGTTCACCAGCAACGACGAAACGGTGTACATCAACGACATCCCATCGAATATGGTGAACAAATGGATTGCCCTTGAAGCAGAGCGATTTCGCAATCCGATTCTGCGATTGTTTCACACCGAGTTAGAGGCTGTTTATGAGGAGAAGAATATTTCGATGGATCGTGTGGGCGACAAAGTCTATGAGGTCATGCTGGCCGATTTGTTTCAAAAACACAACTATGGCTTGCAAACGACCATCGGTACGGTGGAGCACTTGAAAAATCCCAGTCTCGAGGCAATTCGGAATTATTACAACGAATACTACGTGCCCAACAACATGGCCATTATCATGAGCGGTGATTTTGATCCTGATGCGGTGGCCGAGCAGGTATATGAACAGTTTGGTTATATGCAACCAAAGGATGTTGTGAGTTATATTTTCGAGTTAGAACAACCGCGTAACCAAGAGCGCACGTATGAACTGAAAGATCCTGAAGCGGAATATGTGAATATCGGCTTTCGCATCCCCAATGCAGGTTCGGAGGAGTCAAGGGCGGCGAAACTGATCGATTTGCTGTTGAACAATTCAAAAGCTGGACTGATTGACGTCAATCTCATTCTTCAACAGAAGGTTTTATCTGCCTACAGTGGCGTGGAGCAAATGTCGGATTATGGCATTTTTTACCTGGAAGGATCGCCCAAGGAGGGACAAACTTTGGAGGAAGTGAAAGAATTGTTGTTGGCGCAATTGGAAAAGATTCGGAAGGGTGAGTTTGATGAGAACTTGTTGAAAGCCATCATATTGAACAAAGAAATTGAAAAGATTCGTGCATTTGACGAAAATGAGAGTCGTTGCTTTTTACTGAAGGACGCTTTCATACAGGGCTTGGATTATCGCGACAAAATCAACGAATTAAACATGATGAAGGAGATGAAAAAAGAGTATTTGGTGGATTTCGCCAATGCTTTTTTGAACGTGGACCGTGTGGTAATTTACAAGCGAAAAGGCGAGAAGCCAGTATCGGAGAAAATTGAGAAGCCCGAGATTCACTCTGTGGAGTTGAACCGCGATAAGCAGAGTGCCTTTGTGAAGAATTGGTTGGCCTTGCCGTCGGATCAAATCAAACCGGAATTGGTGGACTTGAACAAAGAGATCTCGAAACAATATGTTGGTCCAGCGGTGATGCGTTATGTGAAAAACAAAGACAATCGATTGTTCAACTTATCCTATCGCTATGATTACGGCAAGTGGCACAACAAATGGTTAGATTTGATTCCAGCTTACATTTCCTATGTAGGTACAGATGGTTATTCTGCCACCGATATTGGTCAGGCATTTTACCGTTGGGGATGTAGTTTCACTGCAAATGGCTCAAATGAACATTTTGTGATTGGTGTGAATGGTCCCGAAGAGCATTTCGATTCCGCTGTTTGGCTATTGGAAAAATTGATCAATAATCCAATGGTGGATGAGGCGGTTTATCAATCGATGATTGCAGATGTGGTAAAATCTCGTTCAGATGCTAAATCGAATCCCGCTGCCGTTCGAAGCGCTTTGTTGTCGTATGCCATGTATGGCTCTAACAACCCCTCAAAGTGGGTGTTGAGTAATGATGAATTGAAAAAATCCAAGGCTGTTGATCTCGTAAAATTGATCAAAGGCATGAAAAATATCAGGCATACGCTCGATTATTACGGAAGCCGTGAGCAATCGCTCGTAGCTACTACCTTGCTGAAGTATCACCAAATGCCAGCGGATCAAACCAAGCATGAATTGGCATTCCAATTGGATAAGTCAAAGTCGGTGAGTCAATTGTTTGTTGAAAGAGAAGTCACCCAACCGGTGGTTTATTTTGCGCATTACGACCAGGTTCAGGCGAGTATTAATTGGTATTCGCGCGGTTCGGTTGTGGCGGAGTCGGAATCGCCCGTGGTATCGGCGTTCAATCAGTATTTTGGGGGCGATATGAGCAGTGTGGTTTTCCAGAATATCCGCGAGGCGAAGGCTTTGGCTTACAGCACCTATGCGGTATATCGTCCGGGAATGGGTAAGGGAAAGTACAATTCCATGGTGGGTTTTGTGGGAACACAAGCCGACAAATTTCACGATGCAGTTGGTGCGATGAATGAGCTGTTGACTACTTTGCCGCAGAATGCCGAGGTCTTTGAATTGGCAAAGAAAAGTTTGGCAAATCAGGTAGAAACAAGTCGTTTGGATCGTTCGGCCTACATTGGAACGTACGACATAAATACTGAACGTGGCTTTTCAACGGTGGTCCCCAACATGGTGAACTACGCCAAGATGTCGACCTTGGGAATGACAGACATCGCCAATTTCCACAAGGAAAGGGTGAGCGGCAAACCATATGCTTTGGTGGTAGTGGCAGATCGTGCCCGCGTAGGAAAAACAGACTTGGCCAAATACGGCAAAGTAGTTGAGGTAGAAATTAATGAATTATTTGGGTATTAATCGGCTATCAATTCAGCGTTTTTCAATCCAAAATCGTCGTAGAGTTTTTGGAGAGATGCCGCGGTAAAATGCGCTTTCATGGCTTCCAAATGGCGTGTGTGGTGCATGTCAGTGCACGCAAAATCATACAGCCTATTTTTAAGCAGGTGATTGGCTACTTTTTGAACGTCTTTGCCGTAGTAGGGTGTTAACGACAACAGGTTCAACTGTAATTCAAAGCCCAAATCTTTGAGGTGTTCGTAGTAGCCTAACTCTTTGTGATAGTACATGTATCGCTCTGGGTGTGCCAAAACGGGCTCATACCCGGCAATTTGTAGGTCAAAGCTAAAATTCTCTACCCTGCTTGGCTTTTGGATATAACTAAACTCAACCAAAATGCGATTTTTATGCAATTTTAGTAGGGGCTGTTTTGTGGAGAGGGCATGTTGAAAGGTGTCATCCAACATGTATTCCGCGGCAAAGCGATAATTGAGATTCACCCCAAGTCTGCTCGCCTCACTTTGCAGGTATTCCGCTGCTTTTTGTATCGTTTCGGGGTTGTTTGGATGGGTATCCGCAATGATGTGCGGCGTGCAAATGATATCCGTGAAACCCAAATCAGCCATTCCTTGGAACAACATCACTGAGGTCTCCACATCGGGTGAACCATCGTCGATACCGGGTAATAAATGGTTGTGAAAATCAAGCATCCTTACAAATTTAATAAAAGATCGAGCACCTCAGGTATTTACTTCGTCAATGGCAATGTGGTTTGGTAATTTGCAATTTTCGTCGAAAAAATCTGGTGGTTTGCGATTATTGAAACAACTTTAGCGTTAATTTCGTTTTAATTTCACGATTTAAAGTCAGAAAAAACATGAATATCAGACAATTAACAGGCGTCATTTTGGTTGGGGTAACGGGTCTCGTTACATTGGGTATGGTTGCCTGCGATGGTGATAATGCGATAGCTGCAAATCAATTGAAAAAGCCCAATCTGAGCGGAACATTTGATTATGAGAATTTCAAGTCTCCCTCTGGAGCCAATGTGAGCATAAAAGATTTGTTGCAATTTCGAGCATTCAAATTTACCAATGGCTTTCCGGGAAGCGGCGGAAATGTAGATACGGATATGGAAGAAGCGGCCATGACGTTTAGCAATGCGAGTGCAACGTTGGGCAGAGTTTTGTTCTACGACAAGCGCATGAGTTTGAACAATACCGTTTCCTGTGGAAGTTGCCATCATCAGGCAATTGGATTCAGTGACAGGATGCCGGTGAGCGTTGGTTTTGGCGGAAAAACCACCAAACGAAACAGCATGAGCATAAACAATCCGGTTCAATTCAACAATTTGTTCTGGGATTCAAGGGCTCAATCTACCATGGACTTGAGTTTGCGTCCGGTATTTGACCACATAGAAATGGGCATGGAATCAGATGAAATGCTTGAGAAAAAATTGGCTGCCACAGACTTTTACGGTCCATTGTTTAACCAAGCCTTTGGTACTCCTGAAATCACACGCAGAAAAATCTCCTTAGCCATAACACACTTTTTGTCTTCAATGGTATCAAGGAATTCGAAAATGGACATGGTTGAAGTCCTTTCTGGACAGGTTCAGTTTTCCATGTTAGAAAAAATGGGTCATGACTTGTTTTTCTCTGAGAGAACGGGCTGTTTCAAATGTCACAGTGGAAGTAACTTTAGCGCACCTGATGATCCAGGTGGGGCATATGGTGCACCAACTGTAGCAGGAACCGCCAATATAGGATTGGATAAGACGTATGCCGACAATGGAAAAGGGAACGGAAAATTCCGTATTCCAAGTTTGCGAAACATTGAGTTGAGTGCACCATACATGCATGATGGTCGCTTCAACACTTTGGAGGCGGTGGTTGATCACTACAGCCATGGGATTCAGGCCCATCCGCATTTGGATGCCAATTTGAAGGACAAAAATGGCCAGCCCAAAAAGATGAATTTCACGCAAGAGGAAAAAGATGCGTTGGTAGCATTTTTGCGCACGCTGACAGATCCAGTCTTTACGAAAGATCCGAAATATTCAGATCCATTTGCGAATTGATTTTGGATTGAAGAACGCTCCCCAGTGGGTCAATACATTTCTCCAGCGGGATCATGATTGAAGAAAACAAGGTTACGGTTTTAATTCCTTCCGGGGCCGGTGCACCGGGCTTTGCAGGTATTTGTCGTTGTTTGCGCGCCGAATCCTCATGGTTTATTGTTGCGGGTGACACCAATGAGCACGCCTATGGCAAGGCTTTGTGCGATGAGTTTTTCGTTGTAGCATCGAGTGAGAATGAGCAGTCTTATCTTGATGCGGTAATGTTGGCATGTGAAAACTATTCTGTGGATGTCATCTTGCCGATAACGACGAGGGAGTTGGGAATTCTATCGGAGAATAAGAAGCGGTTTGAAGCCATTGGTGTAAAGGTTGTGGTGAGCAGTGCCGATAGTATTCTAAAAGCGAATGATAAAGGTAAGGCAGCGCAAATTGCCAGTGAACTGCGTTTGCCGGTTCCCGATTTTGCGATTTGTACTGATTTAGACTCTTTTGTTCAGGCGGTGAAAACCCTGCAAGTGGAACATGAAACGGTTTGTTTCAAACCTGTTCGTGGAAATGGAAGTAGGGGTTTTGGTGTAATCGTTCATGATATTGAGAGGGGAAATTTCCTCGGTACGAAAGCAGGTATTTTACCCCTGACGCTGTCGGAATGGACCTTGAGAATGCCAAAACAATTTGATATTCCACTGATGGTGTGTGCGTACCTATCTGGTATTGAATATTCTGTAGATATGCTATGCAGTTCGGGCAAAACACTGTTTTGTGTACCAAGAACCAGGGATAAAATGATTGGGGGTATAAGTGTAGCAGGCAAATTGGACCGCAATTTTGGCTTGATAGCATTCTGCATACAGTTGGCCCAAGCCATGGAGTTGGATGGACCCATTGGTATGCAATGGAGGGAGGATTCGGAGGGTGTTCCCCATCTAATCGAGATCAATCCGAGATTACAGGGCACCACTTCCGTTTTGGCATTGGCGGGGATTAATTTTCCTGTGCAGGCGGTGCGGCTTGCGTTGGGAATGGAGTTAACATCAAATACTGCGGATATTGATTGGGGCAGTCGGTTCGTGCGATTTTGGGACGAACGTATGTTGTCGTAAAATTCTGCTTGGGTAGTTTTGTGAATCTCAGTATCTTCGCATCATTATGAATACTCAAAAGCGTAACACCAAAGGCTACTGGGCGCTCACTGTGATCAGCGGCTTGGCACTTACTTACTTTACGATTTTTCAACCTGAAGCCTTCTGGCTTGGATTGCCTACCTTCTTTGGTGGCATCGCCATGGCCATGGATTGGGTTTAATATTCCCTTTTCATATTTAATTCTTCATCCGTGGAGTCAAACTGCTCCATAATTTCATTTATTTGCATACGATGGCAAATCAAAATTGGTTCGATTTCGAAAAAGACATAGGTGAGTTAATCGATCAACTCGAGAAAGCCAAGGATACCCACGAAAAGGGTAAACTGGACATGACAGATATGCTGTCTACCTTGGAGAATAAAATTGAGGAAGCCAAGGAAACCGTATATGGCAATCTCTCAGGATGGCAGAAAGTGCAAATCAGTAGGCACCCCGACCGTCCGTACACATTGGATTACATAGAAAACATCGCCACAGATTTTATCGAATTGCATGGTGATCGGCATGTAAAAGATGACAAAGCCATTGTGGGTGGTTTCGCGAACATTGATGGCAAACCGTTCATGATAATTGGTCAGCAAAAGGGTAGAAATACCAAACAGCGACAGTTGCGAAACTTTGGTATGCCAAATCCAGAGGGATATCGCAAGGCATTGCGCTTGATGAAGTTGGCGGAGAAATTCAATGTGCCCATTTTGACATTGATCGATACACCGGGTGCATCGCCCGGGTTAGAAGCTGAAGAGCGCGGACAGGGAGAAGCCATCGCGAGGAATTTGTTGGAAATGAGTGTGTTGAAAGTGCCTGTGATTTGCGTTGTAATTGGCGAAGGTGCCAGTGGCGGTGCATTGGGCATTGGTGTGGGAGACCGCGTGTTGATGATGGAATATACTTGGTACAGTGTAATTAGTCCTGAAAGCTGCTCAAGTATTTTGTGGCGCACTTGGGAAATGAAGGAGCGTGCAGCGGAAGCGCTGAAGTTATCGGCGACCGATATGTTGCAGAACAAATTGGTTGATGGCATTGTACCAGAACCCTTGGGTGGAGCACATCACAATCCACAGGCTGCTTACGATTCATTAAAATCTGCGGTGCTTTCGTGTTTGGCAGAGCTGGCCGACATGGATGCTGAGGATAGAATTCAGGCGCGAATCGCGAAGTTTTCTGCGATGGGTGTTGTTGTGGATGCATAATCGGGCCTTCTAAACTGATAGAACCCATGCACAATAAGTCGAGTCTTTGTAATTTGTTTGGGATTGAATATCCCATCATTCAAGGGGGTATGATTTGGTGCAGTGGTTGGGAATTGGCAAGCGCTGTTTCCAATGCGGGTGGTTTGGGATTGATCGGCAGTGGGAGCATGTATCCCAATGTATTGCGTGAACATATTCAAAAGTGTAAACAAGCCACGGATAAACCTTTTGGGGTGAATGTTCCGTTGTTGTATCCAGATATCGAGCAACATTTGGAGATTATCGTGGAAGAGGGGGTAAAAATCGTTTTTACCAGTGCGGGTAATCCGGCGAAATACACAGGGTGGTTGAAGGAGCGCGGCATCACAGTTGTGCATGTGGTAGCGAATACCAAATTTGCAAAGAAGTGTGAAGATGCCGGTGTAGACGCGATTGTGGCTGAGGGTTTTGAGGCGGGGGGACATAACGGCAGAGAGGAAACGACCACGATGTGTTTGATTCCCATGATTGTAGATTCTGTGAATGTGCCTGTCATCGCGGCGGGTGGGATTGGCTGTGGTAGAACGATGGCGGCGGCGATTTGCTTGGGTGCCTCTGGCGTACAAGTAGGCAGTCGGTTTGCGGCATCTGTAGAAAGCAGTGCTCATCAGCATTTTAAGGAGCAAATCATCGCGGCGGCGGAGGGTTCAACAGCGTTGACATTGAAAGAAATCACGCCAGTACGGTTGTTAAAGAATCCGTTTTATCAGGCGGTTATGGACGCTTATGATCGCGGCGCAGATGTTGAAGAATTGAAGTTGTTGTTGGGCAGGGGCCGAGCGAAGCGAGGCATGTTTGAAGGGGATTTGGAAGAAGGGGAATTGGAAATCGGACAGATTAGCGCGAGGTTGGATCGCATAGAAACAACCGCAGAAATCGTTGAGAAAATGGTGGCGGAATATGAGGGTATCGCCAAGAATCATTCATTTTTTAATTATTGATATCAAATGGGTGTAGAAAAAAATCCTTGGAAAGTAATTTATTGCGCGAGTAGGCAGGAAAAAAAGGTGTCGGCCTATTTTACACAAAGAAACATTGAACATTATTTGCCTTTGGTGAATACATTGAGGGTGTGGAGCGATAGGAAGAAATGGGTAGAAATGCCTCTTTTCAATGCATACATTTTCGTTAGACCCACGGAAATTCAGCGAGATTTGGTCTTGCAAGTGCCCGGGGTGGTGAAATTTTTGCGTTACAACGGTCAGGATGCGTTGGTTCCTGAAAAGGATGTGGCCCTCATACAGCGATTGATTGAGAAAGGATATCAAATTCAACAGCAGGATATGTCGGTTCGATTAGAGCCTGGCGATTTGGCGGAAGTGTTGGATGGTCCTTTCAAAGGAGAAGAAGTTGAAGTTCATTACACCGAGGATGAAGTGTATGTAATTGTCTCAGTAGAAGGATTATCAAGCAGTTATAAAGTAAATTTACCGCGGGAAGTGTTAAAATTGAAGAAGAAAAGCAAAGACCGCGACAAAGCATTATGGTAGGGAACACAATTTTATTGCTATCGCCGCATACGGATGATGCGGAATTGGGCTGTGGAGCTACCATTGCCAAACTCATTCGTGAGGGTAAAAAGGTCTATTATGCTGCCTTTAGTGCTTGCGAACAAAGCGTGATTGAGGGTTTTCCGAAAGACATCCTCATTCATGAAGTCAAAGAGGCGACCGCAGCGCTGGGCATCAACCCCGACAATTTGTTTTTGTACCGTTATGAGGTGAGGACATTCAACTACCGCAGACAGGAAATTTTGGATGATTTGATTCGTTTGCGCGAAGAGTTGAAACCGGATACGGTGTTGATGCCTTGTCTGCATGATATCCATCAAGATCATAAAACAATGGCAGAAGAGGCGTTGCGTGCATTCAAGTTTTGCAATGTTTTTTGCTATGAATTGCCGTGGAATAATTTGAATTTCAACACAGCGGCGTTTGAAGTGGTTAGCGAAGAGGATGCATTGGCGAAGGTTATGGCATTGTCGAAATATCGCAGTCAGGCCCATCGTCCGTATGCCAACGAAGAGTTTTTGCGCAGCCAATTGAGAATGAGGGGTGTGCAAGTGTCGCGCAGATACGCTGAGGTTTTTGAAGTGGTGCGAATGATATCTGAGTAATTATGGCGGGCGGACCAAATAGCAGGAATCCGTTGGTAAAGAGTCCGCAACAATGGTTTTTTTATGGTGTATTGGCGGTGGTTTTGGTGGCCATCGGTCTGCGCTTTGGGTGGTTGTTTTCCCTGCCCTTGACCAATGACGAAACTTCGGCGCTGATGCGTTTGCAGGTATCTAGGTTGGGGGAGTTGATCAATGGGGTGGTTTGGAATGATGGACATCCGATGTTGGTTCAGGTGTTTTTATGGTATTGGACACAATGGTTTGGGACGGCGGTATGGGTGATCAAATTGCCATTTTTGCTTTGTGGTGTGGGTGCAGTGATATTAATGATTCATATTGGTATGCGATTGAATCGGCCGTGGGCGGGTTTGATGGCAGCCGCAATGCTGGCCACATTGCAGTTCCCAGTAATGTATAGTGAGATCGCGCGTCCGTATGCGCCTGGATTGCTTTTAGTGCTGTGGGCATTTTACGTTTGGTTGCGATGGGTAGCACTGTGTTGGGGCGATTTTCCGCGGATGAAGGATTTGCTTATGCCGATGGTACTGCTGGCGTTGGCGGGTTATTTGGGCGCGTCAAATCACTATTTCAATGGATTGATTTTGGGTTTGCTTTTTGTGGCTGGCTTGTCATGGCTCCCAACCAAATATTGGTTGAGGTACTTGTGGCCTTGGGTAATGATGGTGGCATTTTATGCACACCAGATTGGCATATTTATGCATCATTTGCAAGTGGGAAGTCCAGGCTGGTTATCGGTCCCAAGATGGTCAACCCTGGGTAAGCATTTGTTGTATTCGATAGGATATAGTGTGTGGATTTGGGTTTTTTGGACATTGATTGGGGTTGGATTATTGGTGCGTGTATGGATGCGCACACAGCGTTTTGGGGGAACGGGCGAGGCAGTCGCTACCAATATTGGGCGCTTCGTGCCGCGCAAAGAATGGGCGACTGTGTTGTTGCTTTATCTGTTGCCGATGGCCATTGCCTTTGCGTATTCGATCTACAGGGCACCCGTTTTTCAGGATTCAGTTTTGCTATTTTCATTTCCTTTTGGTCTATTGGCGGTGTCATGGTGGATGGACCAAGAATGGTTGGGCATTCGATGGAAAGCGTTTTTGTTGGCACTCACGCTGTTGGTGAATACCTATGTACTAATTGTCGATCGCAGGCATGCGGCACAATTTGGCAATCAATCTTATGATGGGGCGGTTCGCACCTTACAGCAATGGGGGTTAAACGATTTTCACAAGGAGGATTTCAACCAAGATCAAGGCGTTCTTGAGAGGGATTCGTCGGAGATGTGGGTGTATGGATTTGAGCCATTTTTCATGGAATTTCATGCCACGGCACTGGGATGGGACATTGGGTCATGGCAAAAACAGGGCGGTCGGGTTCGCTATTTCAGGGAGGAGACGGATGATTATGCTTTATTCCGTCGGAGATTGGATGATGTTCGGGGCGATAATTTTTATTATGTTAATATGGTGGGCGTGGACCCGATGTTGCGGGTTTGGATTCAGGAGGCATTTCCGTATTTGGTGCGCGAGGCGATGGGTGCAGGATATCATGTGATGCATTTTTCAAAGAGGGGCCTGGGTAAGCAGCCTTTGTATCGCACAGAAATAGCCTCTGTGTCGGGAGATCTCGAGATGCACGAAACACCGATGTCAACCGAACAGTATTTCCCCGTCTGTTTGTCGGTGTTGGATTCGTTGGGACCGAAGCGCTACGAGGCAGAATTTGTGGCGGAGGCGGAGGTTGTAGTGAGCAAGGAACTGCTCCAAGCGCAAGATTTGCGGTTGGTGGTTACAGTGAATGACGGCAGTGGCAAGCAGGTTCGATTTTTGGATCGGGGTTTGGGCGATATGGATTATCGGGTAGACGAGGTGGCTAGGTTGGATGATTCTGTGTGTGTGGTGAAGTTGTATTTGTCGGGACGTTTGGTGGATGTACCCTGGGGCGCTTGGCTGAATCATGGTTGTGTTGGGAATGGGTATCAGTTACAGGCGTTTATTGACAATGCGGGAAAGCATCCTGTGGGTGTACGGAGGATTGCGTGCACATTTTGGGAGGGGAACGGGGATGTGTATGGGCTGGTAAATCCCAGCATTCCGTAAAAATGGACATTTGCGGGGTGATCTGCTTTTGGAAATGGATAGAATGCGGTTATTTGATTAATTTCGCAACCAATGGGAATCCTATCACAAGTGATTTTTGCCCTGATTTTGGGCATTGGTATTTGGATATTCGCCGGTCGGGTGAAATTCATCCGCAGAAATATTTTTTTGGGTAAGGAGCAGGATTTATCAGACAATGCTGCTGCGCGCTGGAAGCAGATGCTGTGGGTGGCGATGGGACAGAGTAAGATGGTTAAACGTCCGGTAGCCGGATTTTTTCACATATTGATTTACGTGGGTTTTGTGTTAATCAACATTGAGGTTTTGGAGATTTTGATTGATGGATTGTTGGGGACGCACCGGTTTTTTGCGCATTATTTGGGATCGATTTATGATGTGGCGATAGGCTTTTTTGAGATTTTGGCTCTAGGTGTTGTGGTTGCATGTGTGGTGTTTTTGGCCCGCAGGTTTGTGACCAAGGTACCTCGATTGCAAATGAATGAATTGAAGGGATGGCCGATGAAAGATGCCACGATTATTTTGGTGGTGGAGATAGTTTTGATGGGGGCATTGTTGAAGATGAATGCGGCTGAGCAGGTATTGGTGAGCAGGGGATTGATGGAGGCGCATGGCAGTTTTCCGGTGAGTCAATATTTGGTGGGATTTTTGGATGGGTTCAGCGATGGTTCTGTTCACATGATTGAGCGTGTGTGTTGGTGGTTTCATTTTGTGGGGATTGTGGTGTTTTTGAATTATGTGCCTTACAGTAAACATTGGCATATCATCATGAGTTTTCCGAATGTGTATTACACGCCGTTGAAGCCAAAGGGTTCTTTCGAGAACTTGGATTATGTTACTACGGAGGTTAAATTGATGATGGATCCGGCGGCGCAGCCGCCGGATGGATATGAACCGCCCAGCGGTTTTGGCGCCAAAGATGTGCAGGATTTGACATGGAAAAACCTCATGGATGCTTACACTTGCACCGAGTGTGGTCGATGTAGCAGTGTTTGTCCAGCCAACCAAACCGGTAAACTGTTATCGCCAAGAAAGGTCATGATGGACACGCGCGATCGTTTGGAAGAGGTAGGAAATGGCATCGATGCCGCAAAAAAAGCAGGAACACCCGTGGAAGGTCGCTTCGAAGATGGCAAAGACCTCCATTCCTATATATCGGCAGAAGAGTTGTGGGCCTGTACCACTTGTAATGCTTGTGCCGAGGCTTGTCCAGTGAACATCAACCCAGTAGATATCATTGTTCAAATGCGCCAGTACCAGGTGATGGAAAAGAGTGCCGCGCCGAGCGAGTTGAATAACATGTTTACGAATTTGGAAAACAATGGTGCGCCATGGCAGTTCAATCAGATGGACAAAGCCAATTGGGTACAGGGGTAAAATCAGCAAATCACCCCTAAAATCAGATATTTTTATCACGGGGTAGGTCGAGAATCCAACCTGGTTGGTGTCAAAGTAGAAAAAAGGGTGCATCCCTCGTAGTTTTATCGTATTTTTGAAGGGCAATGAGCACGTTTCATTTATTAGTATTTGGTATGGGTGGACAAGAGTGGATTTGGATTTTGGTACTCGTTTTGTTGCTTTTCGGCGGCAAAAAGATTCCTGAGCTGATGCGCGGTTTAGGCCGTGGTGTTAGAGAATTTCAAGACGCCAAGAACAATGTTGGCAACGAAATTCGCAAAGGAATGAACGAAGACCCAAAATCGAACAAGGAGTAATCTTGAAGCACTACAGCCGGATTTCAGCAATTCGGGAAGACCTGAACGCAGGCCACATTTCATGTGTGTCTCTGGTAGAATATTACCTAAAAAATATTGAATCAAACAAGCACTTAAACGCCTTTTTGGAGGTTTGGGGTGATGAAGCCATTGAACGGGCTAAAAGCATTGATGAGAAAGTAAAAGCAGGAACAGCGGGCCGTTTGGCGGGTTGTGTCATTGCTTTGAAAGATGTTTTGGCCTATAAAGACCATCGCGTGGGATCGTCATCCAAAATTTTGGAGGGGTTTACTTCCATTTATTCTGCAACGGTTGTTCAACGATTGTTGGACGAAGATGCCATTTTCATCGGTCGGACCAATTGTGATGAATTCGCCATGGGCGCCAGCAATGAAAACAGTGCCTTTGGTCCAGTTTTAAATGCTGCGGATAATACCCGTGTACCCGGTGGTTCTTCTGGCGGAAGTGCTGTTGCAGTACAGGCCCAAATGGCCCATGCAGCATTGGGTAGCGATACGGGTGGTTCAATCCGACAGCCTGCAGCATTTACGGGCATCTATGGATTCAAGCCCACCTATGGTTTGGTGTCGCGTTGGGGATTATTGGCCTATGCATCGAGTTTTGATCAGATCGGTCCGATGGCTCAGTCATTGGAGGATGTGGTGTTACTTACGGAAATTATGGCAGGTCCAGACGGACAGGATGCCACATTGTATCAACAACCAGCGCCCAAATATTCGGTTCCAACGGCTCCATTGAAAGCGCGTTTCGCGGTCATGAAGCAAGCCGTTGCTGAAGAGGGAATCGACCCCGAAGTAAGGGCGATGATGATGAATTTAATAGGGAAATTGGAGGCTGCGGGACATGAAATCACCTATTTTGATTTCCCGTTGTTGGATTATATGGTACCAGCATATTATGTCTTGACCACGGCGGAAGCATCCAGCAATTTGTCGCGGTACGCAGGTATGTTGTACGGCAAGCGCAGCGAATTGGCCCATGATTTAGACTCTACCTACACATTATCCCGTACCGAAGGTTTCGGTGAAGAAGTGAAACGCCGAATCATGTTGGGCACCTTTGTATTGAGTAGTGATCAGTATGATGCATACTATGACAAAGCGCAGCGTGTTCGCAGAGTGATTCAAATTGAAACGGAAAAAGTATTGGCCAATGCCGATGCCATTTTGCTGCCGACAACCAGTACCCCACCATTTAAGTTGGGTGAAAAAGCAGCAGATCCTGTAGCCATGTACATGGCCGATTTGTTGACAGTTCAAGCGAATTTGGCCGGAAACCCAGCAATCTCTATCCCTGCAGGTACAACGCAAGCAGGATTGCCAATGGGTGTTCAATTGATGACAGGATTATTGGAGGAAAATTCCTTGTTTGACTTATCGAAATTGTTGGAAGAAACCCTAGGATGAGTTTGAGAATTCGCATCTTCATAGTGTGGGTCATGGTGTGCGGTTTGGCCATAGGCCAGAACGATGTTCAACTGCGGCTGAAAACGTTGGAGGTAAGGGGATTGCCTTTCTTTTATAACAACGACATCCAACAAACCGTATCTGATTGGTTAAAGAATGAAAATGAAAGCACATCGATCTTCTATGGTCGAATGCAATTTTATGGCGATAGAATAGACCGCATCGCTCAGAAATACGGACTTCCATGGTTTGTGAAATACATCCCCGCCGGTAGTTCAGGGTATGAGCCTCGATACCGCGATGAAAGTGGTGCTTCGGGTATGTGGCCATTGAGCTACACCATTGGTAAAAAATACAATTTGCGTCAGACCGCCATGTTCGATGAGCGAAGAGATCCAGAGAAGTCAACCGAGGCGGCTTGCTTGTACTTGCGCGATCTTTATGTGATTTACGGTGACTGGCTCAAAGCTATTACAGCGTTTAGAATTGGTCCGATTCGTTTGAACCAAGTGATTCATGAAATCGGTGGAGATTTGGATTTCGCCCACATTTATGATGCACTAGAGCCGGAGGAAAGGTTGCCCGTCATTCAATTTTACGCAGCGGTTGCCGTTTTGCATCACGCCCAACAATATGGTATCACGCCAATAAACATTGAACGCAGCGATGCCGTGGGTGTGACCTCAGTCAACATGGTGGTACCCTTTGCGGTATTGAATGATAAAATTGGTGTCGGACTCTCCGATTTGAGAAATTTAAATCCTGAGTTTCGGGCTGATGCTGTACCGTTTTTGGGTGAGCCTTGTGTTTTCAATTTGCCGAAGCGATATGCTGAGATATACAATCAAAAACGTGATTCTTTGTCGTTTTGGGTTAATAGCAAGCCATTGCTAACGCAGCGTGTGACCAGAGTGGATACGCTGGTTGTTGGTGATGGGGATTCTGCGCTCAATGTAACTGTTTCGGGCAGCGATCAATCCGTAACGGATTCTTTGGGTGTCACCCCACCCTTGCCGAAAACAATAATCAGTGGTCCTGCAGATACCAAGGTTTGGGTATACTACAAGGTAAAGCCAGGCGATGCGGTATACACATTGAGTGATATATTTGATTGTACGCCGGAGCAATTGAAATCTTGGAATCGATTGCAGGGAAACCAATTGCGTGTTGGAGCGTTATTAAAGTTTTACGTCCCTTCAAAACGAAAGGCGTATTACGTAAAATTAAATGCATTGACCATCGCACAAAAACGCAACATTGCCGGTACTGACTAATGAAATACATCGTATTGTTTTTTGCGACCTGGACAATGAATATGTCCTTACGGGGCCAAAAAATACCTGTCATTGTCCCTGCGCAAGAACCCGTTGTTGTTGACGGTGTTTTGGATGAGTTGGTTTGGAAAAATGCCAAATCTTTGGGTGGGAGCAATGGTCAAAACAAGGGTGGTTTTATTTGGCAGAAGGATGAGAACTTAGACCACTTCATTCAGCATTACCCATACGACACATCCAAGGCCGAGACACAAACCCGCTTTGCGATGGCGTATGATGAAAAATTCTTGTACGCAATATTCATTTGCGAAAATCGCAACCCAGAAAAACCCTACGTTATCCAGAGTTTAAAGCGCGATTTTAGTGTAACGAATACAGATGCCGTGGTATTGACATTGAGCCCGTTTAACGATGGGCAGAATGGCTTCTCTTTTGGGGTCACGCCTTTCAACTCGCAACGGGAGGGTTCGGTGGAAAATGGTGGTGGTTTTGGTGTGACAACAGCGTGGGATCAAGTTTGGTTTTCGGCCACAAAGCGATATGCAGACCATTGGGTAGCGGAGATAGCCATTCCCTTCAACAGTTTGAGATTCAATCCAGCAGAAAAATTTTGGCGGTTCAATGTGGCAAGGTTCGATTTCAAAAACAATGAAATCTCGGCATTTGCTCGGGTTCCTCGAAATTTCAATATCAGTTCCTTGGTGTTTTGTGATTCGCTTGCGTTTGGATCAAACAGCGCTTCATTAAATAGCCCAGGGATAGCGACTGAGGCGCAATCAAAATCAACTGAATTCGTAAGGAAGAACAGAAACTTGGTTTTCATACCGTATCTCAGTGGAATGGGACAGCAAGGTCAAACGGGCAAACGGTCTTCGTTTTCGGATCCGGTGACTGCTACCCCCAAAATTGGTTTTGATGCCAAGGTGGGTTTGAGTCGAAGTTTGAATTTGGATATCACAGTGAATCCTGATTTTGCTCAGGTGGATGTGGATGTTCAGCAGGTGAATTTGACGCGTTACAGTTTGTTTTTCCCCGAACGCAGGCAGTTTTTCATTGAGAATAGTGATTTGTTTGCGAGTTTCGGATTCAGACAGATTCGTCCATTTTTCTCTCGAAGAATTGGTTTGGGCAAAAATGGACCAGTACCCATTTTGGGCGGTGTTCGGATGTCGGGTAAAATTGGCAGCAACGTGCGATTGGGATTGATGAACATTACCACGCAATCGCAGGAGGCGGGCACAACAGGCGGAGATGCCGTGGCGGCCACCAATTATTCAGTATTTGCTTTACAGAGAAAGGTGTTTGCAGCAAGCAATGTGGCATTCATCGCCGTGCATGACCAAAGGATCAATACATTGGTGTCTTATTTGGACAAAGAGGGCAAACTGAGACAAACGGGGGATTACAATACGGTCTTGGGCACAGAATTTAATTTATTGACGAAGAGCAATTTATGGGCTGGTAAAGGATTCGTGCAGAAATCTTTGTATCCGGGACTTCGTGGTGACGCGGGTTATGCCCATGCCACATGGTTGCGCTATCGGAGTTTGAATTGGATGGCCATGTGGAACCACGAGTATGTGAGTAAGCAGTTTTCAGCAAGGACGGGGTTTGTGCCGCGTACGGATAATTTTGATCCAATTTCAGGGAAGATTATCAAGTACGATTATTGGCGATTGGAACCGATGTTGACGTACAGCATCTATCCCAAAAGGAACAAGCACATCAATCACTACGGGCTTGTTTTGAGTAATAACAGCTATTTCGATAGCAGTTTTCACGGCACGGAATCTGAGTCAGAGATTGGATTGGATTTGAATTTTCAAAATAGTTCAATGTTCCATGTGAGTTTTGATCACTCCTATTACGATTTATTTTTGCCTTTTGACCCCCTGGATGAGGGAAAGTTGTTCTTTGGCAAATACCAATGGACTGGCATTCATTCAGAGTTTACCACGAATAATCGCAAGCCGTTGAGTGGCTTTTTGGAAGCATCTTATGGCGGGTATTTTTTGGGCCAGAAGTACGAATTTGGTGGAAATCTTTCATACAGGGTCAAGGGCTTGGGTAAGCAAAAATTACCCCTCTTGCTGTTTAATGCGAATTTCAATCACATCAATGTTGTGATGGGCGATTCGTTTGCTTCAACCATCAATTTGATTGGCTTCAAGGCAGAGTACAGCATCAATACCAATACCTATTTCACGGGTTTTGTGCAGTACAACACGCAATCGGAAAAGATGAATGTGAACCTGCGTTTTCAATGGAGATACCGCCCCATGAGCGATTTCTTCTTGGTGTACAGTCAAAATTACGACCAGTTTCAATCGGTGTTGCCTAACCGCAACATGTATTTGGGACCATCGTTCAGAACGTTGGCCGCCAAATGGGTTTATTGGTTTAATTAGAAGCCGTCGCCGTCCAAAATATTGCCGAGACCACCGAGAATACTGCCTTCCTCACGCCGTCCGCCGGGGGCACCATAACTCAAGATTTTGCTGGCCAAACGCGATACGGGTAAACTTTGTAACCAAACTTTTCCTGGGCCTCTGAGAACGGCAAAGAACAATCCTTCGCCACCGAACAAGGCATTTTTTACGCCGCGAACCATTTGAATATCGTAATCGATGCCTGAGGTAAACGCCACGATGCACCCAGTATCGATGCGCAGGAATTCACCCGCACGCAATTCTTTCTCCATGACATGTCCGCCCGCATGCACAAAGGCCAAACCATCGCCCTCTAGTTTTTGCATGATGAAACCTTCACCACCGAACAATCCGGTCCCGAGTTTTCGTTGAAACTCAATGCCTACACTCACACCTTTGGCAGCGCAGAGGTAGCTGTCTTTCTGACAGATTACTTTTCCACCGAGTTGTTGTAGGTCAAGAGGCATGATTTTACCGGCATAAGGACCTGCGAACGTCACGCGTGATTTGTTGAAGCCAGTATTGGTAAAGGCAGTCATGAAGAGGGACTCGCCTGTGAGCAAACGTTTGCCTGCGCCCATGAGTTTGCCGAAGATTCCTCCGCTTTGTTGGCTACCATCACCGAAAACGGTTTCCATTTCGATGCCATCGTCCATGAACATGAAGCTACCACTTTCCGCCATGACGGTTTCTTGTGGGTCGAGTTCAATTTCCACACATTGCATCTCTTCGCCGAAGATGCGGTAGTCGATTTCGTGATTACGTCTCATATTTTTATTGATCGATGAATTATGCGTTGTCTTGAGGTAATTTCTTCAGAGCAAGGATGCTGAAGTTGCTATTTTCTTTTACGATGGTGTTGCTCAGATGACCCAGGCCAGTGATTTCCATTTCAACGACATCGCCGTCTTGCAACCACTGTTCTTTGTATTGGGGATCATTGAGTTTGCCGGTTCCGTTGAGCTCGAGGAAACAGCCTGTTCCAACAGTTCCACTGCCAATTACATCGCCAGGGAAAATATCGGCGCCGTAGGCACATCGCTCAATGATTTCGGCGAAGGTCCAATCCATATCGCCCACGCTGCCCTCACTTACTTGGATACCGTTGACCCAGCACTTCATGTTGAGGTTATAGCTGTGTCCGATGTGTCCCGGTTTCGCAGGAATTTTATAGGGTTCTAGTTCATCGGGTGTAACGAGCCATGGTCCGATTACGGTGCTAAAGTCTTTGCCTTTGGCGGGACCGAGGTTTAGCAACATTTCCTCCATTTGGAGACGTCGAGCACTCATGTCGTTCATGATCATGTAGCCTGCGATGTATTGGTCAGCCTCTTCGGCTTTTACATTTCTACCGCGCTTTCCGAGGACAACAGCTGCTTCAAGTTCAAAATCCAATTTTTCAAAATGATCGGGCATGCAGGGTATTGCGCCGGGACCTTGGATTGCGTTGTGGTTGGTGAAGTAAAAGATGGGGTATTGATCAAATTCCGGGATCATTGGTACACCACGATTTCTTCTTGCGGCTGCCACGTGTTGGCGAAAGGCGTAGCCATCCCTGCAACTGGTGGGTTGAGGTACGGGTGCCAAAAGAATATCGTCTGAGCAGGAAACAGCCAAGTGACTGTGTTTGCCTGCGAGAATTTCGGTTTCAACGGCTTTTGCCAAAGCACTTTGGTTATCCCAATCGTTCAGCATGTCGCGCATGTTATTGGCGATGCTCGGCTGAATGGTGTGAAGGGGATAAATGTTGGATTGAACCAGGATACCGGTTTGTGGGCGACCATCGGTTTGAAAGGTGACCAATTTCATAGTACAAAAATACGGCTAAATCATGAGTTTGTGTGGGAAATCGGGTTTGGTGTTTGCGATCGGATGTCGGATTTTTGTTTCTAGAAAATATCCATGACAAATAGAAATAAGGTATTGGTGACGGGCAGCAATGGGTTGTTGGGTCAGAAGCTCACAGATTTGTTTTTGGCGCAGCCAGAGTGGGATTTGTTGGCCACTGGTGCAGGGGCGAACCGCCATCCAGCGCGTGAGGGGTATCGATATGAAACACTGGATATCACTGATTTTGACAACATGGAGGCGGTGTTGAGCCGGGAATTACCCGATGTTGTGATTCACACTGCGGCGATGACACAAGTCGATGATTGTGAATTTAAACGCGACGAATGTGTGGCATTGAATGTGACAGCAGTGGAACATTTGGCAAAGTTGAGTGCAAAATTGGGGTTTCATTTGGTGCATGTGAGCACGGATTTCATCTTTGATGGTACCAAGCCCATGTATACAGAGGACGATCAGGCGAATCCATTGAGTTATTATGGATGGAGCAAATTGGAGGGAGAAAAGCGTGTGATTGAATTTGCGGGTAGTTACAGCATTTTGCGCACGGTGTTGGTTTATGGGCAGGTGGCCGATATGAGCAGAACGAATATCGTTTTGTGGGCCCACAGCACGCTGAAAAACCAGAAGTCGGCCAATGTGGTAACCGATCAATTCCGCACGCCAACATTGGCTGAGGATTTGGCTATGGGTTGTTTTTTGGCGGCCGCGCAGCGGGCGCAGGGCATATATAATATTGCCGGGAAGGATTACATGAGTGTGATTGAGCTGGTTGAGCGGGTAGCAACATTTTACGGATATTCAATGGAATGCATCAACCGGGTGGATAGCAGTACACTGAATCAGCCCGCCAAACGTCCGCCGATCACCGGCTTAGACATTACAAAGGCGACAAATCAATTGGGTTATGCTCCCCATTCTTTTGAGGAAGGATTGGCGTTGTTGGCCCTAGAAAAATAAAGAGCGATTTATTAGGGTTTTTGCATCACCTCACCACATTCTTTGCAGGTTCGCAATGATTCAGAATCATAGTAGTGGTTGAAATGATGCAGGAAGTCTGTTTCGATGTTTTTCAACTCAAAATAAGCTTCATGCAGTTTGTTGTTGCAATTTTCACAGAACCAAAGTAGGCCATCGGTAAATCCTTTGCCCACGCGAACGCGCTCGATCACCAATCCAATAGAACCCTCTGTTCTGCCAGGACTGTGGGGTACGCCGGGGGGAAGCAGAAACATATCGCCAGGACCTAGTTTTACATCCACACGCTGGCCATTTTGTTGGGTTCTAATGGTAATTTCCCCTTCAAGTTGGTAAAACAGCTCTTCTGTTTCGTTGTAGTGATAATCGCGACGTGCATTGGGACCACCCACAATCATGACGATATAGTCGGTGCCTTCGGGATATAAGTTCTTGTTGGCAACGGGTGGCTTCAATAAATGCCGGTTTTCGGCAATCCACGTTTGGAGGTTAAAAGGCTTGCGAATTTCCATGGTTTTTTGGGTTTGATGTTGGCAGAAGTGGGTCTGCAACAACACAAAAGTAAATCTTTGCATGGCATTTTTTCATGTCAATTCGCATATCGAAGTGCTAGCCACTCAATTTTTGCGATTTTTACTAAAAGTTCATCGCTTCGAATCATGTAACTTTGCCCTACAACTTCCATGAGTGACGCGATTAAACATGAATGTGGTGTTGCTTTCATTCGGTTGAGAAAGCCGTTGGAGTACTACCAGGAAAAGTATGGCACTTTTTGGTACGGCTTGGCCAAGCTACAGTACCTAATGACCAAGCAATTGAATCGTGGCCAAGATGGTGCAGGGATGGGGGTTGTTAAATTAAATCCTGATTATGGTGCACGTTATTTGGCCAGAAAGCGCAGTGCCAGCAAGACAGCATTAACCGATATTTTTGAGGAAGTTGGCGCCGCGTTGAATGAAATCCCTAAGGAGTTTCGCAACGATGCAGATTACTTGAGAAAACATTACCCCTACGCCGGTGAGATGCTCTTGGGCCATTTGCGCTACGGTACTTACGGAGGAAACAGCATCGAGAACATCCATCCTTTTCTGCGTCAGAACAACTGGATGGCACGCAACCTCATGTTGGCCGGCAACTACAACATCACCAACACAGACGAGCTGTTCAACGCACTGATCGATTTGGGACAGCAGCCGAAGGAGAAAAGCGACAACGTGTTGATGCTGGAAAAAATTGGTCATTTTATTGACGAAGAAAACCAGCGATTGTTCGGCGTTTTGAAGTCGCAAGGATTTACCAATTTGGAGATTTCCGAGAAAATCAAAGAGGAGATATCGCTCACAAACATTTTGAAACGCAGTTTTAAGAATGTAGACGGGGGTTATAACATGATTGGCATGTTGGGTCATGGCGATGCGTTCATTATTCGTGATCCAGCAGGTATTCGTCCATCGCATTACTACATCGATGACGAAGTGGTTGTGGTAGCGAGTGAACGAGCGGCGATTCAAACGGCGTTCAATATTTACCCTGAAGATGTTCAGGAATTGGGCCCAGGGAATGCATTGTTGGTTCGCAAAGGCGGCCATGTGGAGGAAGTGAACATTTTGCCACCGACACCCCGCATGAGTTGCAGCTTTGAACGAATTTACTTCAGTCGTGGTAACGACCAGGCCATTTACCACGAGCGCAAAGAGTTGGGTCGATTGTTGGCGAAGCCTGTGATGGGCTTGCTGAACAACGATTTGGTAAATACCGTTTTTAGTTATGTGCCAAATACCGCCGCCACCAGTTTTTATGGCTTAATCGATGGGATACATGAAATACGGAGAGACTTGCAGGCCGATGCGCTCTCAAAAATCGATGTGAAAAATGAACCTGAGAAGGTCAAAGAAATCTTGAGTTGGCGTCCGCGTAGGGAGAAAATCCTTGTGAAAGACGTCAAAATGCGCACATTCATTACCAACGATTCGGATCGGGATGATTTGGTGGGACATGTTTACGATATTACCTACGGTGTAGTTAAGAGTTGGAATGATACATTGGTGATCATGGATGATAGCGTGGTGCGGGGCACCACATTGAAGCGGAGTATTTTGCGGATATTGGATCGTTTGGAGCCAAAACGAATTATTTTGGTGAGTTCTGCTCCCCAAATACGGTACCCCGATTGCTATGGTATCGATATGAGTAAAATGGGTGATTTTGCCGCGTTTGCAGCTGCTGTGGAATTGCTGAAAGACAAGGGAATGGCATCGCTACTCGACAAAACTTACGAGGCTGCAAAGGCAGAGTTGGCCAAACCGGCGTCTGAACAACGCTGCGTGGTTCAAGATATATACGCTCCCCTCACGGATGCTGAAGTGAGCAAGAAAATCGCTGAGATGTTAAAACCGACGGATTTGCGGGCAGAATTCGACATTCTTTTTCAATCGGTTGAAAACTTGCACGAGGCTTGTCCGGGCGATCGCGGTGATTGGTACTTTACTGGGAACTATCCAACCCCGGGTGGAAACCAAGTAGCGAATCGGGCATTTGTCTACTACATAGAGGGCAAGAAAGAGCGGGCCTATTGAGCTATTGGAAATCGCATAGAATAAATTGTAAATTCGCTGAATAAACTGATATGAGCACTTTGAACGATGTGATGGAGCAGTTGCAGGAGCAACTTGAGAAAAATCTACAGCATACGGCAACAGAATTTTCACGCATTCGTGCGGGTAAAGCGAGTCCTGCCATGTTGGAGAGCGTGATGGTGGAATACTATGGTGCATTGACGCCTTTGGCACAGGTGGCTAACGTAAACACCCCAGATTCACGCACATTGGCCATTCAACCATGGGATAAAAGTTTAATTCGTCCGATTGAAACCGCTATCATCAATTCCAATTTGGGCTTTGCACCGCAGAATGATGGTGAGATGATCCGAATCAGCATACCGCCTGTGACTGAGGAACGCAGAAAAGAGCTGGTGAAGCGAGCGAAATCAGAGGCTGAAAATTCAAAAATCGGTATTCGGAATTATCGCAAAGATGCCAATGAGCGCATCAAAAAGTTGCAAAAAGATGGTTTGAGTGAGGATGATGCCAAGGTTGGCGAAGAGCGAGTTCAGAAGTTAATTGATGGTTACATCAAGAAAACCGATGATTTATTTGATGGCAAGGAAAAAGAGATTCTGACCGTTTAACCGGTTGTGAAAATTGAGGCAGGTATTAGCAATCTGCTTATTTTGCTAAGATTTCCAATTGATTTTTTACCGCTTCGGCTCTTTCCAGGAGTGCTTCGAGAGTGGGTGCAATAACGGTTGCATGTCCGAGTTTTCGGTTCGGTCTAGTCTCTGCTTTTCTATACATATGTACGAAAACATCACCATCTTGGGTAAGTTTGTTCTCATTGGCCAATTGGTAATCACCGGATACATTGTCGGGACCAACAATATTAATCATGGCTGAGGGCTGTATGAGGGATGGATCGCCAAGGGGGGCACCACAGAGGACGCGCAAAAATTGTTCAAATTGACTACAGTAGCAACCTTCGATGGTATGATGGCCGCTGTTGTGTGGGCGCGGAGCGATTTCATTGACCCAAATTTCTTGATTTTCTGTGAGGAAGAGTTCAACGGCAAACAGTCCGGGCGAGTTTAGTTTTTGCACGCACTGCAGTCCAACCGCCTGAATATTTTTCTCCAATTCTGGGGAAATCCGCGCGGGTGAAAAAAGGAATTCCACCAAATTGCTTTTGGGGTTAAAATACATTTCAATGGCGGGATAAACGGCGTGGGAACCATCCTGGGCAATGGCCACGATCACGGCAATTTCCAAGGCGTTGGGCACAAACGATTCCAGGAGAATTTCACCGGTAAAGGGTAGGTTTTTGAGGGCTTCTGCCTTTGTGAGAATGGCCACACCTTTGCCATCGTATCCGCCCTTACGGGTTTTAATCACGATTTGATCGCCGGGAAACTGACTGAGAAGCGCTTCGTTAAGTTCTAGCGCATCGCACAAGGCAAAAGGAGCAGTGGGTATGTTGTGTTGCTGAAAAAACTGCTTTTGAATTCCTTTGTCTTGGATGGTTTGTAAAACCGAAGGTTTGGGAATGATGGTTTTGCCCTCCTTTTCCAGTTTCACAAGGGCTTCAACGTTGATGTGTTCAATCTCCCATGTGAGAACGTCGGAGGCTTCGGCAAGTGTTCGTATGTCGGTTTCGCTTTTTAAACTACCCGCGATGAATTGGTTGGAAATGGGGGCCGCAGGACAGTCTGCTGATTGTTCAAGTGTGACGAATTCTACAGGCAAACTAGGGAATTTTGCTTCGATGGTCATCATGCCCAATTGGCCGCCGCCGATAATACCAACACGGATCATGGTACAAAGATACGCGCTGCTTGCAACACGAAATTTGCTTGTTGCGTTTTTTGCCATATTTTCGGAGGTATCTTTGTGATAGTATGATAGAACCTCCCTCGGTATTGATGTTGTTGACCGTAAGCCCAAATGCTTGGTTGATTGTGGTTTTGTGTATGGTGGTGATTGCTTTTTTTTCGGGGATGGAGATTGCTTTTTTGTCGGCTTCCCGACTTCGAATTGAACTTCGGAGCAAAGAGGAATTGGGTGGGGGCAAGTGGTTGTCGAAATATGTAAAAAACCCGAGTGATTTCATCAGCACGGTATTGGTTGGCAACAATCTAGGGCTGGTTATTTATGGTATTTACATGGGAGAGATATTGGATGATTCGTTTTCTGATGTCGCATGGATGCAGCGCGAGTGGATTAAATTTTTGGCAATAACCTTGAGCAGTACCATGGTCGTGTTGGTGGTGGCGGAGTATTTACCCAAAACATTTTTTAAAATGTATGCCGATCGCTTAATTTTTGGGTTGATAGGCATTTTTCGGATTGCTCATGTATTGATGTGGCCGTTGATTCAGGTGGTTAAGGGCATTTCGTCTTTTCTACTCCGCGCGTTCACGAAAACCCGTATATCGGAGCATACGCCTGTATTTTCTAAAGTAGATTTGGATAATTACATCGCTTCATTGGAAAATGCAGGAAATGTGGAAGCCGTGGAGATAGATACAGAGGTTTTCAGGAATGCCCTGGATTTTAGTGATGTGAAAGTGCGCGATTTTATGGTTCACAGAACCCAGTTGGTTGGTGTAGAGATTAATGCATCGGTGGCTGAGTTGCGGGAAAAGTTCGTAGAAACAGCCCATTCGAAAATTCTTATTTTCAAGGAGAATATCGATCATGTAATTGGTTTTGTACACCACAGTGACTTGTTTCACAGTCCCAAGAAAATTCAAGACGTATTGCGCTCTGTGTTGATTGTGAATGAAAGTTTACAGGCACACGATATGTTGCGTAGTTTCATTCAAGAGAAAAGGAGTTTGGCCATTGTGGTGGATGAATTTGGTGGTACGGCGGGAATGGTGAGTGTAGAAGATATTTTGGAAGAGATTGTGGGTGAAATTGAGGATGAATTTGATGTTGAGGACAAAGTTGAGACGGCTTTAGGAGAAAACCACTTTTTGTTTAGTGCGCGTTTGGAGATTGATTATTTGAATGAAAAACACAATTTGAACATTCCGGAGGGAGAATACAACACCTTGGGTGGATATATCATCTTCTGTTCTGAACGTATTCCATCGGTTGGCGACATCATTCACCATGAACCATTTGAATTTGTAATCAAAACCTTGAAAGGTGCAAGAATAGAGGAAGTGGAATTGAGGGTATTACCTAATGAAGATTAAGATGAAACAGAAACTCATTGGAATGGCCTTGTTTTTTCTGTTGGCGACAACGGGAATAAAGGCTCAAGATTCAACCAGCCACATGATGGCCAACCCGTTGCCCTATGTACCGAAATGGGAAGTCACAAGCAATATCACCTTGGCCTTGTCGCGATTTACTGGAAACGTAAGTCGGAATTTAAATGACGACCCTTATTTGCTGATGGTTCGAAAATTTGATCCAACGGGTATGAGTGCGTTGCGAATGGGAATAAACGGTTTTCGCCGAAAGTCTGAAGACGTGAATGGAGGGTTTGGTGGTGAGGTTACCAGGAGTAGCGAAGAAAATTGGGCCTCCTTGGTGATAGGCAAGGAATGGCGGAGAAACTTGGGTTCAGGTTTTTATGCATTTGGAGGATTTGATGGGAGAGGCATTTATCGAAACAGCCAATCTAAGTCGGTGCAGTTTGATGGATGGTCCCGAACCGAGATAATCACGAATGCCAGCGAATTTGGCGGCAGTGCAGGTGGATTTGGCGGCATAGGAGTTAAGTTACACGATAGAATTGTTCTGTACACAGAGTCAATCATATTTGCCCAGATGTTGCAAACAGAACGATCTTTCTCGGTCAATGGAAGCAATACTACTTTGGAGAGCAAAACTACCTTTTCGGTGATACCCATGGTGCCGATTGCATTGTTTTTAACCGTTCAATTTTAAGAAATGAGGGCCTTTCTTTTTCTCCTACTTCTATGTGGTTCAAATTTGATGGGCCAATATGCAAATACGGGAACAGATTCCTTAGAAAGCGTGAAAACCATTGCTGTGGTGCCGAGACAGGCGGCTGGAACAATCAAAGTGACCCCGATTCAATCGGCGCGTTTAAGGCAGCAGTACATGGGATTTAATACTTCGTATTTGCTACAGCAAGTGTTGCCTTTCAATGCAATTCCAATTCAGCAAAACATGTATGGCATCACGTATCGACGTTACAAAAGCAACCGCGGTTTGAGGGTATCATTTGGGGCCAATCTTTCTGAGTTGGAAGAAATTCAATGGTTGGGTTTAAGGGTGGATAAGGAACGTCGCAAACAAGTGAATGCACATTGGACCTATTTTTACGGCACCGGAGGTGGAATAGAAATTTTTCAGGACCCCGAGGTTATTGACTTTTTCTTCTCACCCGTGGAGGTGAACTTAGTAGGTCAAATGCATTTTGGTGTCGAATACCGGATTAATCAGGTGATGTCTTTGAGCATGGAAAGTCAGGGTATCATCAAATTGGGTTCCAGCAGTGCATTGGTTTTGCGCCCGCCTACGGTGATTACAGCCCATTTTTTGCTTGACTAGCGAGGGTAAATGATTAGCCAATTTGTGCTTGTGGAAGCACCCACAATGCCATATCCGTTGGGAATGTTGGTTTGAATGGGGCCGGGTAGCTGAGTAATGGATTTTTGACTCCACAAATGCTCTGCCCGCGAATTGTAATATTGGTAGGTCGCAAAGGAAATATTTTCTAACGTTACCAAAACCGACAAGGTTTTTTCAGTGGCGGTATTCTGAAATGGCAACAAATTATGAAATCGAAATGTTGATAGTACGCCGTTGAAGATTTCATCCGAGAATAGAATTTCTTGTTCTGTGTAGTTATTGAAATTATTCCGAACAAACGGGGTCTCGTTGCCGTCGATTTTCATGGTTTGCCATTCGATTGTACTGTCGATTTTTTGGCCACTGGAGCCAAAAACGTACTTCTTTATTTGTCGGGATGCCGACAATCTGTAGTAGTTTTCGTCAATGGCACTATCTCTGAACTGAAACGAAAACACTTGTGTCAGGCCGATGCCGGCGATGGCTTGTGTAAGCGTATCGGTTTTGGTGAGAACCACATTCGATGGCATTGCATCACTTACAATCAGGGTGTCCGTTGGAGAGAATAATCGGAAGTGAAAACTGTCTCTGGCTCTGACGGGGAAATTGTTGATCATAAAACTCCCTGGAGAAAGGTTCGAAGCAGCGGCACTCTGCGTTCCAGAAATTTCCAGTGTGATGTGGGCTTGGTTGGGTAAAACGAAGGGTTCGGAGATGGGTACAACCCTAGAGTACTTCACCAAATGTTGATTATCTGCTTCAATAATGCATTCAATTACAGGCCCTTCCGCCAATTCATCAGGTTGTGGAACAACAATTTCTCGACTGCACGAAGCCAACATCACCATGAATACGGTGAATCCCAACCGCATTTTTATGCATCGCGATTTGCATGGTCCAGGATTCCTATGGTATGTTGTTCGGTGGATCAAAATGAAATTTGGTAATTGATGTGGGGTAAAATTGGCAACAATGATAGTTGTGTCAATCGTCTTTGACCCTGGCCGTCATACGCAAAAGTGATAAAAAATGGATTTTGTCGGTTGTAGACATTATAGATTCCAATCGACCAAGTTTCTGAAAACAGCTTGTGCTTTACGTTGTATTGGGTTGAGATATCGAGTCGGTGATTGTCGCGCGTTCTGGCGTTGTTGCGATTTCCATAAATAAAAACTTCTGCATACGGATCTTGGGGCGTGGGTGATTGATAAACACCTATCGGCAGTGTGTAGGCAAAACCCGAATTATAGGTCCAACTGCCACTAACAATGATTTTTTGTGATAAGCGATATATTCCCACCAAATAGAAATTGTGTCGGCGGTCGTATCGCGAAGGAAATATTTTACCCTGGTTTAATTCGGCAAATTGGCGGTTGTTGTAAATCAGAGAATAGCTAGCCCAACCGGTTAATTTTCCTGTTTTTTTTTCTATCAAACACTCTAGTCCCTCAGCTTCCCCAATCCCTTGCGCCACTGTTTTTTCCCAGTTTTGTGCGCTCGTGATGTAGGCAGCATTATCGCGGTATTCCAGCAAATTCGTGAATCGCTTCCTAAAATACTCTACACTGTATTGGTATTTGGTTTTGGTAAGTGTAGTGCCAAAAGACAGTTGTTTGGCTTGTGCAGGCGCATATTGTGCATTCGATGGCACCCACAGATCGGATGGCAAACCCATGGTGAGATTGTTTAACTGGTGAAAGAATTGTACGTTCTGGGAGGCCGCGGCTTTTAACCATATTTGGGGGGCTACGCGGTAGCGATAGTTCAAGCGTGGCTCCGGGCGGATATAAAACTGTTTGTCTTCTAATCCAAAGTAGGAAACCCGTGTGCCGAAGTCCAGAAAGCCCCATTTGGGGTGACGAAATTCAATGTTGGTGTAGGTAAAAATCTCAGGAGTGATAACTTTTTTATCGTTGTACTGGTATGTCCTAGATACCGAATCAAATTGGGTTTCTAAGGTTCGGTCACCCGGAGTAAATGTGTGCTGAATGTAACCTCCGCCAATTTTAAGTCCGAGGTATCTATTCCATTGGATATCAAATTTGGCATCGGCCGAAACATCTCTCAATCCATTTTTTAAGTTGTAATTGGTGTAGTTGTCCTTGTTTTTTCCAGGATCTGTTTCATTGCGTAAACGGTAGTGAAAGTCATTGTGCTGGGTAAAGGAATAGTCGGTGTAATGGGCTTTGGCTGTGAAGCGAATCCGCCTATTGAAAAAGTATTGCCATTTTAAACTCCCCAATTGATTGCCCCAAAGGTTACCCTGCTCTCTCTTTTGGTATATGCTGATTTCGTTAGCCTCTCCATAATCTTTATCGATAAAAAATGCACGATCTCTTCCCGTGTACAATGTGAGCGATAGATTGCTTTTTTCGCTAAACCGGTGGTTAATTTTGGTGTTAAAATCCCAAAAATTGTAACGGTTGATATTATTGCTATCCTTGAAAACGGCATTGGCAATGGTTTGGGTGAGAAGATCAAAATTGGAACGGCGGAATGCCATGGCAATCGTGGTTCTTTTCTTCCACAGGGGGCCTTGAAGAAAGGTTTTACTGGTTAAGGCGCCCATGGTGACATTGCCAGACCATTGGTTTTCATTTCCATCCATGGATTGTACGGAGATGACACTGCTCAAGCGCCCCCCGTGTTCCGTCGAAAACGTGCCACGATTCATTTGGGCACTTTTTACAATATCGCCATTGAAGATGCCAAAAACGCCGTACAAATGATACGCATTGAAAACGGGCACATCATCCAGCAGAACAAGGTTTTGATCGGCTGCACCACCCCTAACATACATGCCAAGCATCCCTTCAGAGCCGCTGACTACTCCTGGGTTCATGCTTAGCGCGCGCAGAACATCTCCTTCACCAAGCAATGCGGGGATTTGCTGTAATTTGGCCGATGAAAGACAAATTTGATCAGATTGGCCGTGAATCACCGATAATCGATGTTGATTTTTGTTCGCGATGACCAATGTGGCTTCAATACGCTCGATATGGGGCTGTAGTTTGGCAGTGATGAAATAATCTCGCTGTCCGAAAAGGGTATCAAAATAGGGTTCGTAACCCGGGTAATAAACCGATAGTAACAGTGTATCAACGCGGGCATTGATGTTTTCTGGCAAAGCAATTTTGAACATCCCAAATTCATCCGTGTAAGTATATTCTCTGCACTGTGGAATTTGTACAACGGCTTTCACCAAACGCTCACCGGTAGGTGCTTGCAAAACGCGACCTGTGAGAAAGTACTGTTTTATGGGTTTGCTAGGCGCCCATTTCTTCAAGATGATGGTGGAATTGGATACTTGAAAATCGAGGCCGTTTTGTTGTAAAAAATCGCGCAGTGCTTTTTCTGCCTTGATGTTCTGATAATGGATATTGTGTTGTTTTGGTAGAGGCAATAACTGGGTATTGAAAGCAAAGTTGTAACCAGTCTGTTGTGTGAACAAGTCCAAAACGGCCGTGAACTGACTACCGTGATACTGGATGTTGACGTACTGATTTAATACCGCTGATTGTGCACTCGTTGCCTTTGGCAAGATTCCAAATAACAGAAACAGACCAAAGATGCAACAGCGTTTCAATTGAATCAGCGAAAGGAATACAGGGATTAATTTTGATTTTTATCGGCGTAATCAAAAACCTTTTTTAGCAATTCGGAACTGCGTTGAATTGGGTCTTTGCGCAGTGCATTTTCTTGAATTTCAATTTCAGAAAACAAGGCAAAAAGTGCTTTGTCGGTGACATAATTCTCAAGATTTGGCTGTACATCTTGGGAAAGTCCGAGCGTTTTTTTGTTTCGGTTGATGGTGTTAACAATGGGTGTCCAATACTGATAGATGGCCACCGTTTCCAGTGCTGTTTTGATTTCTGGTTGAAAGGCAGAAGTTAATTCATTGGTGGTGTTGGTTTTAAGGTATTGGGTGGCTGCGCCATTGCCTCCAGTGAGAATGCGCAATGCGTCGCCAAACGACATGTTTTGAACGGCATTTTTGAATATGGGAAATGCTTTAGCGGCAGCCATTTCAGCACCTTGGTTCATCGCAGCAATTGTTTTGTCGAGTTCTTTTCCTATCGCTGCATTGAGCAGGGCGTTTCCACGTATTTTGCTCTCCAGCGATTGAATTTCTGGTGGAAGTAGGATTTTATAAACCGAGTTTTGAGAAAATCCACCGGTTTTTTGTAGTTGATCTGTACCAACACCTACCCCTTTGATTAAGGCTTCTTTGAGTCCGGAGGCCGCTTCATCCTGACTTAGCTTCTTTTGCATTGGAACGCTGGGTAAGTTGGAGGCTGCTGAGGGTAAATCAATGGCGGGTAATGTGGACAGCGTGCCACATGCTTGGAAGGATAATACCAAACCAGCGAGTGCTAAGTAGGTCAATTTCTGCATCATTCAAATATACATTTCTCGGTCATAAAGTTTGATTGGCGTGGATACAAAGGCCATGAAAGGGGAGAATTTTCCGTTGAATTCAGAAAAGTTGCTGCATATTTGAAGTTTAATCCATTTTTCTCAGCGATGTACGAGTTTCACGGCGATAAACGAAGGTATTTTGAGATGACCCACAAGGTTACTGTGGGACATATAATTCCCTTTTTGCAATCGAATTGGTCTTTCCCTACAGACATGAGGGTTTTGGAAATTGGTTGCGGTGAAGCGGGTGTTTTGAAGGCGTTTACCGATTTGGGTTTTCAGTGCACTGGTATCGAACTGGAAGAAAGTCGCTTAGAATTTGCACGAGAATTCATGCAAGCTGAATTGGTTGAGGGGAAAGTACAATTTTTGAACAAGGATATTTACGATGTGGTTCCGGAGACGGATTTGGGATCGCGGTTTGACTTGATTATTTTGAAAGATGTGATTGAACACATCCCTGATCAGGCGCGATTCATGCCACAATTGCATCGGTTTTTAAAGCCAGGCGGACGGGTATTTTTCGCATTTCCACCTTGGCAAATGCCTTACGGTGGTCACCAACAAGTCTTGCCTCAAAAGTGGGCTTCAAAAATGCCCTATTACCACTTGCTTCCAGGTGGATTGTATCCTGCGGTATTGAAGGCACTGGGCGTTCAGCCCAATGGCATTAGGACCATGGAGGAGATTCGAAGCACAGGAATTAGCATTGAGCGATTTTTACGCATTTGTCATAAATCCCAGTTCGGCATTGCTGCAAAGAAATTTTACTTATTCAACCCCATTTATGAGTACAAATTTGGGATAAAACCCAGGACACAATTGGGAGTAATTGGCGCGATTCCCGTATTGCGAAATTTCGTAACAATGGGCGTTTATTACCTTACAGAATCGCGGAAATAAGCCTCGAAAAAGTAGTCTAAATCCCTTTGTCAGTTGGGATTTACGCAGTTGATGGGTCTAATTTTAGGAAAACCAAGGTTTACCCCTTAAATTTGTGTAAAACTGCATTCATGAAACACTTGAAAATAACTTTGTTTGCCATCGTTGCAATGGGCTCGGTTGCTACAGCCAGCGCTCAAGCAAAGAAGAAGTTTAAGGGCAAGCCCATTGAAGCAGGATTCACTTTGGGTGGCTCTAACTATTTCGGCGATTTGTCGAAGACGGTGGCGATTGGCGAAACGCACCTAATGGGTGGGTTGATTTGCCGTTTCCAATACAATGATTTTTTAACCTTGCGAGGGAATGCGGTTTATGGTGCAATTAGTGGCGATGATAAGAATTTCAAAGACGACGTTGCATTTATCCATAAAGATGCGGCCGACCTCCCCTTGGAAATAACCAGGGGTCAGCGAAACTTGAACTTCCGCAGCGATATCGTGGAGTTCAGTGCCATCGGAGAGTGGAACCTACTGGGATATGAGGAGTCTACCCGTACCCGTCCTTACACTCCTTTCCTGTTTGCCGGAATTGGCGTTTACAAATTCAATCCAAAGTCGCAATTCTTCTACATGGATGGTGTGCGCGATGCTACAGGCGCATTGATTCACAATGCACAACTTCAACAGTTTGATGGGCAATGGATTGAGTTACAGACATTGAGTACAGAAGGACAAGAAACCACAAAATTCAATGATCGCAAGCGATACAACCTCACCCAGGTTTCTATCCCCTTGGGTGTAGGATTCAAACAGCAGGTTGATGACTATTGGGCCTACGGCATTGAGTTTGGCGTGCGCAAAACATTTACGGATTATTTGGATGATGTGAGCCTTGATTATGTGGATGATCAAATTGTGGGCGGTGCGAATGGATACTTGGCAGCGGCGATGAAGGATAGAAGTTCCGAACTCATCAATCCCAATACTGGCCTTCCCTACGAACGTTTTTACATGGGAAATCCCAGAGGATCCATGAAGGGCAGCGATTACTATATGTTCCTGAACTTTACCCTTACCCGCAAAATCATGGGTGGTAAGACGGTTTGTTTCCAATTCTAATTTTGAGAAAATTCGGCAGTGTTTTTTTGGCCATTGCGATGGTTGTTTTACCGTCGACCTTGTTCGCACAGAAGTATTTTTCTGGTCGCAATGAGTGTGGCTTCGCTGTGGGAATGAGTAACTATTATGGTGATTTTAGTAAAGGTCTAAATACCAAGCATTTCAAGCCATCTGGTGCACTGTATCAGAAATACAATTTCAGCAGTTACTTTGGGTTGAGAAATCAACTTTCGTATCTTCAAATACAGGGAACCTCCGACGATATTGCGGGGTTACAATTTCAAAACATCAACTTTCAAACCAAGGTGATTGAGGCGGCGAGCATGATGGAATTCAATTTTCATCCGTTTGGTACGAATATCAACGACGGTATCGCCACGCCCTATTTTTTATTGGGTTTGGGTGGATTTTGGTTTGATCCCTATCGCTTGGACAAAGAGGAGGTGAATGTAAGAGATCTGCGAACAGAACAACAGGCCAAGCGCTACAGCCAAATTCAGCCTTCAATTCCCATTGGCTTTGGCATCAAGACCATGGCGAGCAACCGTCAGCATGCCGGGGGTTGGATCGTAGGCATGGAGGTTCTGTTCCGAAAAACGTTTACCGATTACCTCGATGACACCTACAAATCATACGGAGATTATAAAACCATCAAAGAACAGCAAGGGGTGGGTGCGGCAGATTGGGCACACGCTCAAACCCTTACGGGGGGTAATATTGTGCCGCAAGGAACGATGCGTGGGGATACTCACCTAAAAGATTGGTATTATTTTGCGGGTTTAACCTTCTCGTATAGGTTTACTCCGCAAGTTTGTCGGTAAATTTGCAAGGCTTTGTCAGATAGAATTTCCCAATATCAAATTGACCCTCAACGGATACCCCAACACGTAGCCATCATCATGGATGGAAATGGGCGGTGGGCAAAGCAAAAGGGTCACATGCGTATTTTCGGACATCGCAATGGTGTAAAAGCGGTAAGGGCCGCCATAGAAGCAGGCGCGGAAGTGGGTGTGAAGTATTTGACGATGTATGCCTTTTCAACCGAAAATTGGACGCGTCCGCAACAGGAGGTCAGCGCATTGATGGAGCTGTTGGTGAGTACCATCGAGGATGAGTTGCCCACGTTGATGAAAAACGGTATTCGGTTGGAAACCATTGGAAACATTGAGCAATTGCCACAAAAATGCCAAGATCAATTGAGAAAAACTAAGGCGAAAACTGCCGAAAATGATCGACTTACTTTGGTATTGGCACTCAGCTACAGCGGTCGGTGGGATATCATCCAAGCCGTGAAAAAAGTAGCAAAAGCGGTGGAAGAGGGTACCCTTAAAGCAGACGAAATTGATGAGCAATCGTTGAATAAAGCACTCAGCACTGCAGATTATCCCCACCCAGATTTGTTGATCCGTAGTAGTGGAGAGCAGAGAATTAGCAATTTCTTGATGTGGGAAATCGCCTATAGTGAATTGTATTTCACGCCAGTACTTTGGCCCGACTTCACCAAGGACGATTTTTATCGCGCTATCGTCGATTATCAAGCCAGGGAGCGCAGATTTGGAAAAACTAGTGAGCAAATTGCATAGAAATTGAAAAAATTTATTCTCATAGCATTGGCCACTTGGCTTATTGAAGGTTTGTTTGCGCAGGGCTCAACCTCTGACAGTTTTTATCGCCAAGCCCCCATGGTCAACTATGATTTTGTGGAGCCTGCCGAATATACAATCAAGAATATCCTCGTCTCTGAAGTGAACGGTAAACCTGTTTTGAAGTCACAAGTGATTTTTTACTCAGGGCTCTCGATTGGACAAAAAATCAAAGTTCCGGGCAGAGAGATTTCGAAGGCCATAGAGAATCTTTGGAAACAAGAGTATTTCAGCGATGTTCAGGTATATTTTCAGCCCACAGATGACGGTCAGGTGGTTGTGCAATTCCGTGTGCAAGAACAGCCACGCCTCAATGGCCACAAATTTTTGGGGTTAACGAATTCACAGGCGAAAACGCTCAAGGAGGAGGTAGGACTGAGTAAGGGCATGTACATCACGCCGAATTTGATCAATATCAGCAAGGAAAAGGTTGTCAAATACTATCAAGCGAAGGGGTATTACAATGTATCCGTAAATATCAAGCGATCGCAGGCTACGAAGCGAAATGCCAATGACAGTTTGATTGTTCTCCAAGGATACGAGAATTTTGATTTTGACATTACCAAAGGCGCCAAGGTTAAAGTCCAGAAGTTTGTTTTTTATGGCAACAACGAGCTTGCGGACGAAGAATTGCGAGCCAGTATCAAGAAAATCAAAGGCAAAGAGAAGAAATGGCAGATTTGGGTTAAGTCAAAATACATTGAGACAGAATTTGATGCCGAGCGTCAAAACATCATAGATAAATACCTGAGTAAGGGTTATCGCGATGCGAGAATTCTCTCCGACAGTGTTGTATTGATTTCAGAGAATCGTGTTGAAGTGCATATTCGTTTGTTTGAAGGGCAGCAGTATCGTTACAGGAACATTACTTGGAAGGGCAACTTGAAATTCAGAAACGGTACGCTGGATACCATATTGGGCATCAAGCGGGGCGATTTGTTCAACCAATCTTTGTTGAGAGAGCGTTTGTTTGAGAATCCGGGAGGGTTTGATGTTCAAACTTTGTACATGGATGATGGGTACCTGTTTTTTAACATGATGCCTGTTGAGGTAGGGGTGATGAACGACAGCATCGACATGGAAATTCGCATCAGTGAAGGCACCAGGGCCACCATTGGCAGCGTTCGATGGAATGGCAATACCAAGACATCTGACCGTGTGATTCAGCGGGAAATTCGCACGAAGCCGGGCGATGTTTTTTCCAAGAGCGATATCCAGCGTACTATGCGCGATTTGGGTGCTTTGGGATTGTTTGATCCAGAACAACTGGGCGTAAATCCAAAACCAAACCCTGAGGATGGTACCGTTGATATAGATTATACTTTGGCGGAAAAACCCTCGGATCAAATTGAATTAAGTGGTGGTTGGGGCGGCAACGGTTTCAGTCGGACGCCCACATTGATTGGAACGGCGGGTATTCAGTTGAACAACTTTAGTCGTAAAAAATTGTTTCATCCCGAACAATGGAGTCCGGTTCCCACAGGTGATGGACAAAAATTGAGTTTGCGCGCACAGAGCAATGGCGCGAATTATCAGGGCTATACTTTCTCGTTTACAGAACCTTGGTTCGGTGGAAAGAAGCCAAACTCTTTGAGCTTAAGCATATTTCATACGGTAAACAGTTTTGATTTCCGACAGAAAACGGATCCGTTGCGACAGGTTTTCATGAATACAGGGTTTTCTGTGATGTATGGTGCGCGATTGAAATGGCCTGATGACTTCTTCAATTTGCAGTACGGATTTTCTTTCAATCAGTATCGAATGAAAAACATGGATGGTGGTTTTTATGGATTCCCCAAAGGATTCAATGGCATCAGCTACAACCCATCGTTCCAATTGAATGTGACCAGAAGTTCGGTGAGCGACCCAACTTACCCCACTTCCGGTAGTACATTTACATTCCAAGTGCAGGCTACCCCTCCAATCTCATTGCTGTCGAACAGAAACTACAGCGAAATGAGTCTAAATGAGAAATACAAGTGGGCAGAATTCCACAAGTGGAAATTGGATGCGGAGTGGTACACGCCCATTTATAAGAAAACCGTTTTGATGGCCAAGGCGCGTTTGGGTTATTTGGGCTATTACAACAAGGATTTGGGTCTGACCTTCTTTGAGCGATTCCAAGTGGGTGGTGCGGGTATTTTTGGTTTCAATATTGCGGCAACAGAGATCATTTCTCAGCGCGGATATGACAACTATACCATTTCATCAACCGCGATGGGTGCGCAAGCGGGTGCTCCGATTTTTAACAAATTCACTGTTGAGTTGCGTCAGGCTATTACGACGGGTCAGGCAGCCACAGTGTATGTTTTGGGATTTGCGGAAGCGGGTGATGCATGGTCGAGCATGGATAAGTACAATCCGTTCCAACTGAAGCGTGCTGCGGGTGTAGGTATTCGTTTGTTCATGCCAATGTTTGGGTTGATTGGTTTGGATTGGGCGTATGGATTTGATTACAAGCAAGTACCTGCAAGTGGTAAGCCAACGCAGGTTCACTTTTTTATTGGACAGCAGTTTTAAGGATCCCGAGATTCCATTAGCGCAGATATGTAAACAAAAGAGCCCGCCCAGTCCTAGACTGGGCGGGCTCTTTTGTTGTGGTCAGTTGCCGCAAATACAACAAACCGTATCCACGGATTCAACGGTTATAAATCGAAGCGAATACCTTGTGCCAATGGCAATGACTTGCCATAGTTGATGGTGTTGGTTTGTCTGCGCATGTATGCTTTCCAAGCATCGGAACCACTCTCACGTCCGCCACCCGTCTCTTTTTCCCCACCGAAGGCCCCACCAATTTCAGCACCGGATGTGCCGATATTTACGTTGGCAATACCACAATCCGAACCCCAAGCGCTTAGGAATTGCTCCGCTTCTTGGAGGTTGTTTGTGAAAATGGCACTCGACAGACCTTGTTTGACATCGTTTTGCATGTGAATGGCTTCGTCGATATGGCTATAAGACATCAAATAGAGAATGGGCGCAAAGGTTTCTTCTTGTACGATGTGGAAGTGATTTTTCGCCTCGCAAATCGTAGGCTTAACATAACAGCCACTTGCGTATTGATCGCCCTTTAAAACTTCGGCACCACAAAGTACTTTTCCACCTTCGGCGTTGAGTTTCTCGATGGCATTGAGGTATGCATTTACTGCATCCTGATCAATCAATGGACCAACATGGTTGTTTTCATCCAAGGGATTGCCAATGCGCAATTGTCCGTATACTGAAACCAATTTGGTTTTCACGGTTTCGTAGATGCTGTCGTGAACGATGAGTCTTCGCGTGGTTGTGCATCGCTGTCCAGCTGTGCCTACCGCCCCAAACACGATGGCTACCATGGCCATTTCGAGGTTGGCCTCTGGGGTAAGTATGATGGCGTTGTTGCCGCCGAGTTCGAGAATGGATTTTCCCAGTCTTTGCCCAACCACTTCTGCTACGCGTTTGCCCATTCGGGTACTTCCGGTGGCGCTAATCAGTGGAACGCGGGCATCATGGCTCATGGCTTCACCAATTTCGCGATCGCCTTGTATGAGGCAGAAAATACCTTCGGGCAGTTGGTTGTTTTTTAGAACCGATTGCAAAATGTGTTGTACGGCAGCGGCACTGGCAGGCGTTTTTTCTGAAGGTTTCCAAACGCAGGTATTCCCGCAAATGGCGGCGAGCATCGCATTCCATGACCAAACAGCTACCGGAAAGTTAAACGCACTAATGATACCCACAACGCCCAGTGGATGCCATTGCTCGTACATGCGGTGATTGGGTCGTTCGGAGTGCATCGTTAAACCATGCAATTGGCGGCTCAATCCCACGGCAAAATCGCAGATATCTATCATCTCCTGCACTTCGCCCAGTCCCTCCTGGAGGCTCTTGCCCATTTCATAGCTCACCAATGCACCAAGATTGGCTTTGTGTTGGCGCAGGGCATCGCCGATCTGTCGGACGATTTCTCCACGCTTAGGTGCTGGGGTATGTCGCCAAGTTTTGAAGGCTTCATGGGCAGTATTAATTACCTGATTATAGGTTTGTTTATCGGCAAATTGAACGGTGGTAATGTGGGCGCCATCTACGGGTGAATGGATGACCCTCGTAGGCGCATTTGTAATTTGAATCCATTGTGTGCCCGTGCTTGCGGCCGACAAGGTATCGCCAATGCCTAAATCAGTGAGTATGTTTTTGATGTTCATGAAAGATGTTTGTTTGACAAATATAATCGGGGTACAGGGTTTATTGTTGTGAGCGATGTTACTCTTTTTTCATCACCAAGTATACACCCACAAGTGACAAGAACAGTCCAACGATCATGTTCCAACGGATGGGTTCTTGGTCGATGAGTCCCCAAGCTACAGCCACTATAGGGATAACAAAAGTATTGGTTGACGCTACCAATGCGGTGGTGTGTTCAATGAGGTAATTGAAAAGCATCATGGAAACTGCTGAGCCGATGACGCCGAGAATGATCAAACAAATCAAAGCGAATTGGTTGGCGGGTATGTTGAAAGGTGCGACAAGTTCTACAGAGCCTTGGTTGTAGTGTCCAATCACATCGGTTTTCCATAGCACGAACGCATATAATATGCCCATGAAAACGAATGGGTAGGCAGTTTTGGCCATCGGGGGGATGTGGGCGAGTTTGGTTTTGATGAGGTTGATGTTGTATCCATACAAAACCGATGCGGTGAGGGCCATGATTGCACCACCGAGATGGATTTCCATGCCCTTCTGTCCCAGAATTGAAGGACCCAACAAAAACACTGCACCAATGATTCCCGCAACCACTCCGAGGAAACCATTGCGCGACAAGGGGCTGGTGAAAAACAGACTTCCAACCACCAATGTAAACATGGGGGTAAAGGCGTTGAGGATTCCAGATAGGCCACTGGGGATGAGGGTTCCCGCGGTTGAAAAGAGAAAAGCGGGTATTGCGTTTCCCACAAAGCCAGTGAGAAATAAATAAAAATAATCGATGGGTTTGAGCAGTTTTTCGTTCGCTTGGGTGACTGGATTAACGATGGTAGATTTTGAACCCAGGGAATATCGATATACCCACGGTGTGAGGAAAATACCTGCCAAAAACAACCGCATGCCCGCTACCTGAATGGGTGTAAAAACCACCAATCCACGCTTCATCAGGATGAAAGAACTACCCCAAATACAGCCGAGCAGAATGATCAAAAACAGGGGTAACCACTTGAATTTCACAGTTGCAAAAGTAAGGGAGGTTTACCAAGCGATTTTGTTTTGTGTATGAGTTGTGCATTTTCCCTAATGAACTGTTGTTTAGGCCGCAGGGATATAGGAACTTTGTGTAATGCGAAAATGGATAGGGTTGTTGTTGGGCTTGTGGATGATGTTGCCTTTGGGTGCACAATTGGTGCCCGAGGAATTGGTTTGCAAAGAACACCAGCAATTTCAAAACCAACTATCGCGCAGAAATAATTCCGGTGTAAATCACGGCTATTTGATTGATTACAACCGTTGCAAATGGTGGGTAAATCCCATCAGAGGGCCTTATTTTAAGGGCGATGTGATGGCCCATTTTACGGTCATTGCGAATACGGATTCTGTGGGGTTTGATTTATCGGCCAATCTCAAAGTGGATGGTGTTTATGGCGCAGGGGGACAGCCATTGTTGTACCGCAGAAATGGCAATCAGCTCTATGTATTCAAAGTAGGTGGTTGGTTGGGTGGATCCCGGGACTCGGTGGGTATCATATACCAAGGTAATCCAAGCAATGGCGGGGGATTTGGGTATTTTGTGCACGACAATCACATGAAAGGTCCGATTGTACACACCCTCAGCGAACCTTATGGAGCACAATATTGGTGGCCGTGCAAGCAGACGCTCCACGATAAAATTGATAGTTTGGATGTTTGGGTTTATACAGACACATCGCTGAAGGCAGCATCGAATGGTGTGGTTGTTCGGAATGAAGTGTTAAATGATACACAGCGTTTAATGGTTTGGAAGCATCGATACCCCATTGCGACATATTTGGTGGCGATTGCTGTGACAAATTACAGTGAGTATACCCAGTATGCGCCATTGGTTGGAAGGGCGAAACCGCTGCCCGTGTTGAATTATGTTTTTCCGCAGTTTAGGACGGATGCTGAGCGCGAGACCAAGGATGTGTTGCCGATGATTCGGTTGTTTGATAGTTTGTTTGTGCCGTATCCATTTGAGAAGGAGAAGTACGGACATGCCCAGTTTACTTGGGGCGGCGGGATGGAGCACCAGACGATGAGCTTCATGGTGAATTTCTCTTACGATTTGATGGCACATGAGTTGGCGCATCAATGGTTCGGCGATATGGTCACTTGCGGTACATGGCAGGACTTGTGGCTAAATGAGGGGTTTGCGACCTATTTGACGGTGATGACAACCGAATTTTTGCGCAGCAAAGAGGAGAGCTATGGGAAGTTGCGTGGAATGCGGAGCAACATTACGGGCAATGATGGTGGGTCGGTGTTTCCCAAAGACACGTTGAATGTGGGGAGTTTGTTTAACGGACGATTGACCTATAACAAGGGGGCATGGCTGTTGCATATGCTGCGTGATAAGCTCGGCGATTCTGCTTTTTTTGAAGGTTGTAGGTTGTATTTGAATGGAAAGAATACCCGTCATGGATTCGCCAAGACAGCGGATTTGGCGTGGTATATGGAAAAAGCGAGTGGCAGAAATTTGGATACGTTTTTTCAACAGTGGTATTATGGAGAGGGCTTTCCCTATCTCAAAATAAACTGGAAGCAAAAGGGCAAAACGGTTACGTTGGCTTGTGAGCAGACGCCATCCCACAACAGTGTACCATATTGGCATGTGCGCATTCCGCTATTGTTGCGCGGCGAGGGAAAAGAAAAATTGGTGTTATGGGAGCCGAAGCAACTGGTTGGAGAGTTAAAATTATTGGTTGATTTTGAGGTAGACACGGTCATTTTTGACCCGTTTGTGAAGTTGTTGGCCAAAGTGAGCATTGGTGGAATGAATTTGAACAAGGTTCAGGAAAATGCATTTGTGTTGTTCCCGAATCCAACTGCTGGCTCATTTGTTTTGTACGCACGAAATCCATCGGCCATTGTTATGGAGGTGTTTGATGCGGTGGGCCAAAAAGTGATGGATATTGACACCAAGGGAAATGTAACGAAGCAACTGACTGTGAACCTTGGCGAACTGTCGGCGGGGCCCTATTTTCTTAGGATTAACGATGGGAATTTCCTATATTCGTATAAGTTGCTAAAAAATTAAACGAATCAATCATTAAGTTGTTAAGAAGAATATGAAACATTGGAGTAAAGCATTGTTGGTGATGGCGTTGTCTATCATGGGTTTCGCGGTTCAATCTTGTGAGGAAACACCTCCAGTAGTTCCGCCTGTTGTTGAGACGAAAACTTCGGTGGATTTGAATTTTTCAGCGCTTTGGAACGGACAACCATTGACTTTTTTGTCGGGTTGGTTTGAGCAACCATCGCCCCAAAAAGAATACATACAATTTTTCAATTTCGGGATGATTGTTTCCAAGTTGCGCCTAGTAAAAGAGGATGGCACGGAGGTTATGCTTGGCGATGGCTATCAATGGATTGATTTCAAAAAGCAAAGAACCAAGTTTAATTACGAGGTACCTGCCGGCAAATACAAAGCGGTGCGTTTTATGTTGGGCATGGATTCAGCGATTAACCATGGCGATCCTAATCAATGGGGCGCTGAACATCCGTTGAATGGCAACCTAACAGGAATGCATTGGGGATGGGCTGGTGGTTACATCTTCCAGGCGATTGACGGCAATTACAAGGACAGCATGACCGACAAGTACACAAAGGGCATGAGCTTTCATACGGCCACGATGCCAATGGTTAGAAACTTCGAAGTGCCCGTTGGCGGTTCCATGGGTTCTGCAATGTTTGAGGTTAAGGAAAAGATGGCAACTGCGGTTCAGTTTAATTACCACGTAAACAAGTTTTATCAGGGTATAGAGTTAAAGAAGAATTCTGTTTCTCACTCGGAAGGTTTGAAGGAAAAAGCACTCATGCAGAAAGTTTTGGATAACCTGACTACATACTCTGCTTTCGAAATTCCGGCACCTTAAAAATTCATCAATGAGACTGGGTTGGGTTGTCATAGGGTTATTGACATTGGGTTTTTCATCTTGTGAGAAAGATCCCAATGATCCCGTACACAAGACCCCGTCGGTTTACAAACCCACACAGGTTGACCCTACAACCATTTTCCCCGGAGGGAAGTTTGGTATGCCCTCCTTGCCTTCAGACAATCCTTTTACAGAAGAGGGTATAATGTTGGGGAGGATGTTGTTTTACGACCCCATCCTATCGTTTGATAGCAGCATAGCGTGCGGTAGTTGTCATAGGCAAGAAAATGGTTTTGCTGAGCCCAAGAAGTTGAGTTCGGGGATCAATGGACTTCAGGTAGCACGCAATGCGAGTCCTTTATTTAATCTCGCTTACAGCAGAAAATTCTTTTGGGATGCTCGTCAGAACACCCTGAGAGAATTGGTATTTGAGCCCATACAAGCGCACAATGAGATGGCGATGACTCTGCCTCTCTTGGCAAAACGATTGGCTCGTACGGACCGATACATTGAGTATTTCGACAAAGCCTTTGGCAGCAAGCCCAATGTATTTGATATGTCAAAAGCCATGGAGCAGTTCTTGTTAACGTTGGTGAGCAAAGACAGTCGATTTAATGGATTTTTTCCGGGTAAGTTTAGTATGCTCAGTGAGTCTGAAAAGCGTGGTGCGTTGTTGTACAATGGTTTGGTGGACTTTGATGCCGTAACAGGATTGACCACAGGGGCCGATTGCTTCCACTGTCACGGTGGTGCTTTGGCTCAGCAGAACAACCCCGACATGGGCGGCATTGCCAACAATGGTTTGGATGGCAATTTTTCGGACAAAGGTTTCGGAGCGATTACGGGCAACCCGGCTGATCGAGGATTATTCAAGACACCAAGTTTATTAAATATCGCGGTCACTGGTCCGTACATGCACGATGGACGTTTTGCCACACTGGATGAAGTAATCGATCATTACAGCGACAATGTCAATTATTTATCGCCAACAATTAGTCCGATGATGGCGGCACATGGAAATAGACAGCTGAAGTTAACTGCGCAACAAAAGGCCGATTTGAAAGCGTTTTTGTTGACAATGACGGATAACACCTTTTTGACAAATCCCGCCTACGGGAATCCATTCAAGCAGTAGTGTTTTTGGTGTAACAAGGGTTAATAAGCCAAAACGGGACTCAACCATCGTTCGGCGGTTTCCAAATCCATACCTTTTCTTTCGGCGTACTGAATCACTTGGTCTTTGTTGATTTTTCCCAATCCAAAGTATTTGCTTTGGGGGTGGGCGAAGTACCAGCCGCTGACGGAGGCAGCGGGCAGCATGGCCATGGATTCAGTGAGTGTAATGTTGGCGGATTCAGGTGCTTTGAGCAGGTTGAAGAGTGTGGATTTTTCTGTGTGGTCAGGACATGCTGGGTAGCCGGGCGCGGGCCGGATGCCCTGGTACTTCTCACGGATTAGATCCTCATTGCTCAACTTAGTTTCATCGGCATAGCCCCAGAATTGGGTTCTTATCTGCTGGTGTAACTTTTCTGCGAAACTCTCCGCCAAACGATCGGCCAAAGCTTTGGCCATGATCGATTGGTAATCGTCGTGCTGTGCTTCATAAGCCGCCACAATGGGCTCCAATCCCAATCCGGTGGTTACAGCGAATCCACCCAAATAATCTATTTTGTCATCGGAAATAAAATCAACCAAAGAGTAATTGGGCAGTCCCCCCGCCATTTTTCTTTGCTGTCTCAAGAAATGGAAGGTTTCAGTGGCTGCACGACCCTCTTTATCTGCGTTAGCAGCGTCTATGCTGTTGTAAACGGCAACATCCTCACCCATTTTTTTGACGGGTAAGATGTACCAAACGCCTTTGGCTTTGAGCGATTGATTGGCAACCAGCTGATTCAACATGGTTTTGGCATCGTGCAGCAATTTTTTCGCTTCAGATCCCACGATTTCATCCTCTAGGATTGCGGGGTACTGTCCGGCCAATTCCCAAGTTTGGAAGAAGGGCGTCCAATCAATTGTATCCACCAATTCACTGAGGGGCATTTCCACGGTGTGTATGCCAATGGTTTTGGGTTCTACCACTACGCCATCGTGTTGCCAGCGGTTTGCAATGGCCTCTTCAATGGTGATGAGGTCTTTGGTCGATTGTCGTTTCGCGTGATTCTCTGCCAACGCCAGGTATTCTTGCCTGATTTTTTCGGAAAAGGGTTCTTTTGTATCATCGCCCAAAAGGCTTCCAGCAACAGGAACTGAGCGCGAAGCATCGAGTACGTGAACGATGGGGTGGGCATAATTCGGGGCGATTTTTACGGCAGTGTGAATGCGCGATGTTGTTGCGCCGCCGATAAGGAGTGGGGTTGACATGCCGCGGCGGGTCATTTCTTTGGCCACGTGCACCATTTCATCCAAACTCGGGGTAATCAAACCTGAAAGACCGATAATATCTGCGCCCCATGATTGGGCTTCATCAAGAATTTTATCGGCAGGCACCATCACACCGATGTCTTTGATTTCGTAATTGTTGCAAGCCAATACCACACCCACAATGTTCTTTCCAATGTCGTGTACATCACCTTTTACGGTAGCCATCAAGATTTTACCTTGAGGCTTGGCGTTGGGGTTAAGGGCTTTTTGTGCTTCGAGGTAGGGTTGCAAATAGGCCACGGATTTTTTCATTACGCGGGCGCTTTTTACGACTTGGGGAAGGAACATTTTTCCGGCGCCGAAGAGGTCACCTACATGGTTCATACCATCCATCAGCGGCCCTTCAATTACGCCAAGGGCGTTTTGGTATTTCTGGAAGGCTTCTTCAGTATCTGCGTCGATGAACTCGGTAATGCCTTTGATCAAACTGTGGCTCAGGCGCTCTTCTACGGAGCCCAATCGCCAAGCTTGCGTTTCTTCTATGCGTTCTTCTTTTTTGCCTTTGAATTGATCGGCTAGGGTTACCAGACGCTCCGTGGCATCGGCCCTGCGATTCAATAAAACATCTTCAACGTGTTCGAGGAGTTCTTTGGGGATTTCGTCGTACACCTCTACCATACCCGCATTGACAATGCCCATATCCAAACCCGCTTTGATGGCGTGATACAAGAATGCGGAGTGCATCGCCTCGCGAACACGGTCGTTGCCGCGGAAGGAGAAACTGATGTTGGAAACGCCGCCTGACACCTTGGCGCCGGGTAGGTTGGCTTTGATCCAACGGGTTGCTTCGATGAAATCAACAGCATAGTTGTTGTGCTCATCAATGCCTGTGGCAACAGTGAGGATGTTTGGGTCAAAGATGATATCGTTAACAGGGAAACCTATGGATTTGAGAATGTTATAACTGCGTTCACATACCGCAATTTTTCGTTCGTAGCTATCTGCTTGTCCGGTTTCGTCGAAGGCCATTACGACCACGGCAGCACCGTAACGATGCACCAATTTTGCTTTTTGTATGAAGGCGGCTTCCCCATCTTTCAATGAGATGGAATTGACAATACCTTTTCCTTGAAGGCACTTCAAACCGGCCTCAATGACTTCCCATTTGCTTGAGTCGATCATCAACGGCACGCGCGAGATGTCGGGTTCTGCGGCGATCAAGTTGAGGAAGGTCACCATGGCCTCTTTGCCATCGAGCATCCCTTCATCCATGTTTACATCGATGACTTGGGCTCCATTTTCAACTTGCTGTCGAGCCACATCCAAGCCCTTGTTGTAATCACCGGCAAGGATCATTTTGGCAAACTGTCGACTACCTGTTACATTGGTCCTTTCACCAATATTAACAAAATTGGTTTCACGGGTTAGGGTAAAGGGTTCAAGTCCAGAAAGACGAAATAAATTGGGAGTAGGCTGGTTCACGATTCCACAAATTTCGGTAAAATGGGATGAACTTAATCGCCCATTGGGAATAAGCGTCTACTTTACACCAAGAAAATCGACCTTTTTACAACAAACTTGGCCATTTGGTTGGATTGCTTTCATGCATCATCTGGTACAATGTGCTGAAAACTGTATCCACGGAAGGCTTACTGAAGTAATCGCCATCGCTACCGTAAGCGGGTCTGTGCTCATTGGCCGTAATGGTAACGGGTTTGCTATCGAGATATTGGTAGCCGCCTTGTTCCTCAAGCACTTGCTGCATCATGTATGACGTTGCACCACCCGGAACATCCTCGTCCAGGAACACGATGCGGTTGGTTGATTTGAGACTCTCCACGATGCTGTGGTTGATATCGAAGGGCAACAAGGTTTGCACATCGATTAGTTCAACGCGGATGCCGTGTTCTGCAAGCAAATCGCAGGCTTCTTGGGCAATCCTGCAACATGAACCGTACGTTACCAATGTGATATCCTCTCCAAAGCGGAGTACGTCGGGCTTACCAAATGGTACGGTAAACTCACCAATGTTGGCGGGCAACTTTTCTTTGATTCGATAACCGTTCAAGCATTCCACCACCAACGCGGGTTCATCGGCGCGCAACAAGGTGTTGTACATACCGGCGGCTTGGGTCATGTTTCTGGGTACACATACGTGCATTCCTCGGACGGCATGGATGATCATGCCCATCGGACTTCCGGAGTGCCAAATACCCTCCAAACGATGTCCGCGCGTACGAATGATGATGGGTGTTTTTTGTCCACCCTTGGTGCGATACTGCATGGTGGCAATATCATCGCTCATGGGTTCGAGTGCGTACAGCAGGTAGTCTAGGTATTGGATTTCTGCGATGGGTCTCAAGCCACGCATGGCGGCTCCGATGCCTTCGCCGATGATACTCCATTCACGGATGCCTTTATCGGTCACCCGCAACTCGCCATATTTTTCCTGCATGCCCGAGAAACCTTGGTTCACATCACCAATTTTTCCTACATCTTCACCGAAGGCAAAAACACGGGGATCGCGTTCAAGGTTGGCATCGAAACAGGCCCTAACTACTTGGTAACCATCAACGACCTCTTCGGTGTATTGGGCAGGTACTTCGGGTACATTTAAAACAGAAGATTCGCTCTGACTGTATACATGGCTGCTGTATCGTTCGCCGTTAATGGCATTGAATGCATTGAGGTAATCGAGCAGGGGCTTGCGTGCATCGGCGCTTGCGTTGACGGTCAGACGCAGTGCCTTGTGAATGGCAACACCCATATCGCGGCGGATAGGGTCTTTGGCGTCACTCAGTGATTGGGCGATGTTGGCCAATTCGGGCGATAAACCACTCGCTGCCAATTGCTGCAGGAGGGAGATCAATCCTGAAACTTCTGATTTTATGGGCTGCAGGTAATCGATCCATGCTTGTTTTTGGGCTTGTTTTACAGCTTCAAGGGCTTTCTCTTCGAGGGCAGTTAGGGTGGTTTCATCGGCAATGTTTTGCTCAATCATCCACTGACGCATCTGGGCGATGCCATCGAATTCAGTTTCCCATTCCAGACGTTCTTTGCTCTTGTATCGCTCGTGGCTTCCCGAGGTAGAATGGCCCTGGGGTTGGGTTACTTCGGTCACATGGACCAAAACGGGGGTATGTTTTTCGCGACAGATATCGGCCGCTTGTTTGTACACTTTACACAGTTCGGGGTAGTTCCATCCGCGGGCAGTGAGGAGTTCTAATCCTTGTCCTTCTTCGTTGGATTGGAAACCGCGCATAAGGGCTGCGATATTTTCTTTGGCGGTCTGATATTTTGCAGGAACAGAGATGCCGTAACCATCATCCCATAGGCTCATCAACATCGGCACTTGCATGACGCAAGCGGCGTTCATGACTTCCCAAAAGATGCCTTCCGAGGAAGAGGCGTTTCCAATGGTTCCGAAGGCGATTTCATTGCCTTTGTTTGAAAAATCGGAGAAGGCATGCAAATCGGGGTTTTGGCGATACAATTTTGATGCTACTGCCAAGCCCAATAGACGTGGCATTTGTCCGGCCGTGGGCGATATATCCGCGCTACTATTGAAACGATCGGTTTGAGGTAACCAATTCCCGTTGTCATCCAGCAATCGTGTGGCGAAATGCCCATTCATCGAGCGACCACCACTCGCGGGTTCTTTTTCTGTGTCAGGAATGGCATACAACTGCGCAAAAAATGCATGTATATTGCTGATGCCTTTGGCAAACATGAAGGTTTGATCGCGGTAATAACCACTGCGCCAATCGCCGTGTTGGAATACTTTGGCCATGGCAATTTGGGCGATTTCTTTACCGTCACCAAAGATGCCGAACTTCGCTTTACCCGTAAGTACCTCTTTTCGTCCTATCAAACTGGCTTGGCGACTTTCAAAAGCGATGCGATAATCGTTGAGAACTTCTTGCACAAAGGCCTCTTTGCTCATTTCTGCGGGTTGTTTTGCTACCTCTTGCATGCAACTGCAAAGATAGGGAAAATAG